>ERZ791912.43-NODE-43-length-92603-cov-35.739908_pt1 | contig 92603 bp, 80 predicted proteins | sample MGYA00510141_ERZ791912 | MGnify/ENA primary metagenome ERZ791912 (study PRJEB30046, sample SAMN00792082) | human gut metagenome | study: EMG produced TPA metagenomics assembly of the A metagenome-wide association study of gut microbiota in type 2... | reverse complement strand
CTCAGGAACTTATAAATAAAGTTAAATTATAGTGTTGCGGAATTAAGGGTATTTAGTTTTTCTTTATTCCACTTCCACCACAGTCAGCACGTCGCCTTCCACTCTGAACTTCACGTCTTTTCCGGCATACATCATACCATACACCTTCTCAGGGTTGTCCTGATAGTGCGGACGTGGATCGAGGGACAACACCTTGCGCAGGGCGGCAAGTTCGTCTGACGAGTAATGGGCTGCTACGGCGTCTGGCACCACCACTTCCAACCAACGGATGGCGTTTTTATCCACAAATCCGCTTCGGACATCGGGATGTGAGTCGGCATAGACGACGTAAGGCTTGATGTCGTAGATGGGAGTGCCGTCCATGAGATCTGCGCCAAGAACATGTATCAGAGGTCCACGTGTCGCATCAATTTCTATCTCCGATATGCGCACCGAGGAGAGTCCGAGACGGTTAGGTCGAAACGGCGAACGCGAGGCGAACACTCCCACTTTGCGGTTGCCGCCAAGCAGCGGCGGACGCACCACGGGACTGGTGGCGGCGTGGCGGTTGGCTGAGAATTCCCATATAAGCCAGAGATAATCAAACTCCTCCATGCCACGCAGCGCATCTGCATTACGATGTTGGGGCACAAACTCAATGGTGCCCATAAGGTTCTCCACAAGGCCGCTCTGCTTCGGGACGCCAAACTTAGTGGCGAACGGAGAGCGGAAATATGCTATAGGTTCTATCTGCATAAACTATTCTCAATCTGAACAATGTTGTTAGAAGCCGTAATTAAATCCTAACGATATATACTCCTTCATCTGCCAGAATCCGTGATGGTCGTCACGCTTGGCAGAGTCATCGAAGCGTGGATAGAGGAAAAGGTTGCTCGAGATATACTTGTTCACCACGAACGTGAACGTGTTCTCCCACTCCATCAGCATTCGCTTGTATGTGGTGTAGGCGTACATACGGGTTTTCCATCGTATGTCCTTCGTAATCTGCCATTTAAGGTCAATGGTAATCTCCGAACCGAAGTCGCTCTTAGTGCGTCGGCCCTCCTCTATGCCGTAGCGCGTAGCCATCGCCAACTTGCGCACGTACGTATAGTTGTAGGCAATCGGGGCGAGATGCACGGATCCGGTAAGATTGCCCTTCAGCCCGTTGACGTTATAGTCCATACCGACAGAGGGATTGACGTTCAGCGGAGACATGAAGGCAGAATAGATGGTGTGGTCGTTGCTCTTCAGACCATGCATAAACTGAGTGCTGGCGATAAGCTGAAAGGTGTAATACCAACGCTTAGAAGCCTGCAGTCCCACCTTGCCTGTATAGCGCAGAAGGTCCTCCGAAGCACGCACGGCATGCAGCGTGTCGCCTCGCGAACTCTGCAGTCCGAGTCGCATCTCCAGCTTGTTGTCCCAACGGAATCGCTGCTTGTTGTTATAGTTGGCTTGCAGCGTCACGGTGCCGAGCACCGAATAGTTGCTCTCGCCGCCCTTATACCAGTTACTTGAGACGAAGTTCTGGAAGAGCTGCAGCGAGTAGTCGCCCGAGACAGTCCAGAAGTTCGGCTTTTCCACATATATATTAATGGGCATATCCATGTCGGGATACACCGGGTCGGGCTTCGCCATTTCTATGACGTCCACCATGTCTGCGTCGGGCTTCATCTTGTCCGGCTCCGGATTGATGATGCCTCCTGTGTGCTCCAGCTGGCTCTGCGTGGAAGCCACGAGATCCGGTCGGCGCAGATATAGGTCCATCATGCTCTGGTCTTCCATGCCCATTACGGTGTCCGCACCTATCGTAAACGCTCTCCTCACCACGTCATGATAAAACGTGGGAGGAACGAAAAGTCGGTAGTAAGTGCCGTCAAGATTGTCCTCGTCAGCCTCTCGTCGCATCAATGAGAGCGAGTCGATTCGCTCACGGCAAGCCGAAAGCGAATCGGTATATTGCTTGACAATCACCGGAACGGTGTCCGTAGGGTGTGTGCGGTGGAGGCGGTAGCGGCTTTGCGCATAGGACGTGAAAGCCATGAAAAAGCCTGCCATTATAAGAAGATAACGTAATTTCATATTAATAAAGTTGTTTTCCTGTGTTCTACATACATATTCATTTGCCCGACAAAGGTAACAATAAAATATTGAATCGTTTGTGTGTTTCGCAATTTTATGTTAACTTTGCACCTTGTATTTTTGTACGTATTTAATAGAATATTAATTCTTATATATATAATCACCGTGGCTGAAACAAAGTACATATTTGTCACTGGCGGCGTAGTATCTTCATTAGGTAAAGGAATCATTTCGTCGTCAATCGGTAAGCTCTTGCAGGCAAGAGGTTACAACATCACTATCCAAAAGTTCGACCCATACATCAACATCGATCCGGGTACGCTAAACCCTTACGAGCACGGAGAGTGCTACGTTACTGTTGACGGAATGGAGACAGACCTCGACCTCGGCCACTACGAACGCTTCACTGGCATACAGACCACTAAGGCGAACTCGCTCACTACGGGACGCATCTATAAGGCTGTTATCGACAAGGAGCGCCGTGGCGACTATCTCGGAAAAACCATCCAGGTGGTGCCGCACATAACTGACGAGATTAAGCGAAACGTAAAATCGCTCGGACAGAAATACCATTACGACTTCGTAATAACGGAGATCGGAGGAACCATCGGCGACATCGAGAGTGCGCCGTTCATGGAGGCTATCCGACAGCTCAAATGGGAGCTGGGCAAGAACGCCATAAACATCCACCTCACCTACGTGCCCTATCTGAGAGCTGCAGATGAGCTGAAGACCAAGCCGACGCAGCATTCAGTAAAGGAACTGCAGAGCGTGGGCATACAGCCAGACGTGCTTATCCTCCGTACGGAGAAGCACCTTGAGGAGCCTGTCCTCAAGAAAGTGGCAAACTTCTGCAACGTCGACCTCGACTGTGTCATCCAGAGCGAAGACCTTCCGAGCATCTATGAGGTGCCCATCAACATGCAGAACCAGGGTCTTGACACTGCCATCCTTCGCAAGATGGGTGAGCCTATCGGCGAGAAGCCGTCGCTCGGACCTTGGCGTGCTTTCCTCGAGCGTCGCAACAACGCCAAGGACACCGTCAACATCGGACTCGTTGGCAAGTACGACCTGCAGGACGCATACAAGTCAATACGTGAGAGCCTCTCTCACGCCGGAACATACAACGACCGCAAGGTGAACATCACCTTCATCAATTCCGAATACCTCACAGAGGACAACGTGGCAGAGAAGTTCAAGGGCCAGGACGGCATCCTCATTTGCCCGGGATTCGGACAGCGTGGCATCGAGGGAAAGATTGTGGCAGCCCACTACTGCCGCACACACAACATCCCCACCTTCGGCATCTGCCTCGGCATGCAGATGATGGTCATCGAGTTCGCTCGCAACGTGCTCGGTTACGCCGACGCCAACAGTCGCGAGATGGACGAGAAGACGCCGCATAACGTCATCGACATCATGGAGGAGCAGAAGAACATCACCAATATGGGTGGTACAATGCGTCTCGGCGCATACGAATGTGTGCTCAGACAGGGATCGCGCGTCTTCGACATATATAAGAAGGAGCACATCCAGGAGCGCCATCGCCACCGCTATGAGTTCAACAACGACTTCCAGAAGGAGTATGAGCGTGCCGGCATGCAATGCGTGGGACGCAATCCTGAGAGCGACCTCGTAGAGATTGTGGAGATACCGGGAATGAAGTGGTATATCGGAACACAGTTCCATCCCGAATACCAGAGCACCGTCCTCCATCCGCATCCCCTCTTCGTCGATTTCATTAAAGCAGCAATAGCGCAAAAAAGTAACAAATAAAAATTAATAAATAATAATTAAAACAGATCGTGGACAAAAACAACATCATCGGCTTTAGCCTTATAGCCGCCGTCCTCATCGGATATTACATCTGGAGCCAGCCATCTGCAGAGCAGGTGGCAACACAGAAGCAGAAGGATTCCATTGAGAACGTGGCAAGGATGAAAGCCGAAAATGCTGCAAAACTGGCAGCACAGCAGAAGACCGCACAAGCCAAGGCTGCTGCAGAAGCCGACACCACAGCTCTCTTCTATGCAGCTCTGCAGGGCAAAGCACAGGACGTAACGCTGAAGAACAAGGACCTCAGCCTTACCCTCAACACCAAGGGAGGCGTGGTGACGAAGGCTGTCATCAAGAACTTTGAGGACCGCAACGACAACAAGGACGTGACGCTCTTCGACGGCAAGACGCAGAGCCTTAACTTCGCCCTCGCTGCCAAAAGTGTGAACATAAACACGGCTGACCTCTATTTCACACCGTCTGAAAGTACTGACTCCACCGTGACGATGACCGCAGAAGCCGGCAAGGGCAAGGCGCTCATCATCAGGTATCGTCTTGGAAGCGACTATATGCTCCACACTCAGCTTCAGGCTGTAGGACTGGGTGGCGACTTCGCTCCCTCTGCCACACAGATGGACGTACAGTGGAAGGACCTTATCCGCCAGCAGGAGCGCGGCTTCACCTTCGAGAACCGCTACTCTTCGCTCACATATCACAAGGCGGACGGCGGCACCGACTATCTCTCTGAGGCTAAGGAGGTGAAGGACGAGACCATAGAGAAGAAGATTGACTGGGTGGCTTTCAAGAACCAGTTCTTCTCTGCCGTGATGATTGCCAAGAATGACTTCGCCGAGAACGCCGTTATGACCAGCATCCCGCAGGAGAAGGGTTCGGGCTACCTGAAGCAGTACGAGGCTAAGATGAAGACTTTCTTCGACCCCACCGGAGCCACACCGTCAGAGTTCGACTTCTATTTCGGACCTAACGACTTCCGTCTCCTCAAGCGCATCGAGAAGGAATGCTCATTCAATAAGGACCTCGAGATGCAGCGCCTCGTCTACCTCGGCTGGCCGCTCTTCCGCATCATCAACCGTTGGTTCACCATCTACGTCTTCGACTTCCTTACAGGACTCAACATCAACATGGGTATCGTCCTGATCCTCATCACTCTGCTCCTGAAGCTCATCACCTATCCGATGGTGAAGAAGAGCTACATGTCGTCTGCAAAGATGCGTGTGCTGAAGCCGAAACTTGAGGAAGCCACAAAGCACCTCAACAAGCCCGAGGACCAGATGCAGAAGCAGCAGGCCATGATGGCGGAATACTCCAAGTACGGCGTGTCGCCTCTCTCAGGCTGTCTGCCGATGCTCATACAGATGCCTATCTGGATTGCAATGTTCAACTTCGTGCCGAACGCCATCCAGCTCCGAGGCGAGAGCTTCCTCTGGATAAAGGATCTCTCTACGTATGACCCCATCATCGAGTGGAACACCAATCTCTGGCTTATCGGCGACCACCTCTCGCTCACATGTATTCTCTTCTGCGTGGCAAACATCCTCTACTCGCTGATGACCATGCGCCAGCAGCGCGACCAGATGGTCGGACAGCAGGCAGAGCAGATGAAGATGATGCAGTGGATGATGTTCCTCATGCCGGTGATGTTCTTCTTCATGTTCAACGACTACTCAGCTGGTCTTAACTTCTATTACTTCATCTCGCTGTTCTTCAGCGCCGCCATCATGTGGACGCTCCGCAAGACCACCAATGACGAGAAGCTCCTCGCCATCCTCGAGAAGAAGTATGAGGAGAACAAGAACAATCCTAAGAAGCTCAGCGGACTGGCTGCACGTCTCCAGGCTATGCAGGAGCAGCAGCAGGAACTCCAGCGTAAGCGTGAGGAACTCGAGCGCAAGCGCAAGGGACTTCAGTAATACATAATAGTAGCGGAGGTTTCCAGCCTCCGCAGCATCCCAAAAAGAAGATTAGTTTCTTTCAGGCTTTAGATAAATGGGGCTGTTTGCTGCGGAGGTTTGATACCTTAGCTACTTTTTTTATTTCTTCATAAAACACCAGAAAAATACGCCTAACTAAAACAAACTATGAACAAGACATTATCAACCATCGCTGTCGCCGCCGCAATCGGTTGCGCCAGCATCAATGCCGAAGCACAGACCATGATCGGTAAGACCACGGACGTGGCTGCCATCAGCAAGGGCGACCGCATGACGCCGGAGACGCTCTGGGCTATGGGACGCATCGGAGGAGCAGCTGCTTCTCCCGACGGCAAGACAGTAGCTTACCAGGTTGGCTATTACAGCGTGAAGCAGAACAAGAGCCACCAGATGCTCTACACCGTCAGCGCTGACGGAAAGCTACAGCGTACGCTCACCACTACGGCTGCCAGCGAAACTGATGCTGCATGGATTGACGGTGGAAAGCGCATCGCATTCCTCACCAAGGGTCAGCTCTGGAGCATGAACGCCGACGGATCTGACCGCCGACAGCTCACCAAGAGTGACATCGACATCGAAGGATTCCGCTTCTCGCCCGACGAGAAGAAGGTCATCCTCATCAAGTCGCTCCCCTATCACGAAAGCATCAAGAAGAATCCGGACGACCTGCCATTGGCTTCAGGCCGACTGGTGACCGACCTCAATTATCGCCACTGGGACCATTATGTTGAGTCCGTGGCTCATCCCTTTGTTGCCAATGTCACAGCCGAGGGCGTCGACAATGGCAAGGACATCATCGAAGGCGAACCGTATGAGTGCCCGATGGCTCCCTTCGGAGGCGTGGAGCAGCTCGCTTGGAGCCCCGACTCGAAGACCATCGCTTACACATGCCGCAAGAAGACAGGCGTCAATTACGCCACTTCCACCGACTCTGACATCTATCTTTATAATGTAGAGACCGGCTCTACCAAGAATCTCTGCAAGCCCGAGGGATATAAGGACCCCGAGTATGACCCCACAAAGACCAAGAAAGACCAAGCCATCAACCATCAGCAGGGCGACCTCAATATGGGCTATGACGTCAATCCCAAGTTCTCGCCCGACGGCAAGTTCGTGGCTTGGCAGTCAATGAAGCACGACGGATATGAGAGCGACCGCAACCGACTCTGCGTCTACAATCTCGCCACCGGTGAGAAGACATACGTGGCAGAGAAGTTCGACTCTAACGTGGACGACTACTGCTGGGCTGCCGACTCGCGCACGCTCTACTTCATCGGTTGCTGGCATGCCTGCGTCAATATGTATCAGACCAATCTCAACGGCGACGTCCGTCAGCTTACTGACGACTGGATGGACTTCGGTTCGCTCCAGATGCTCGGCAACACAGGCAAGATTCTCGCCTCACGCCACAGCATCTCTCAGGGCGACGAGCTTTACGTCATCACTCCCGGAAAGGACGTCAAGAAAACCAAGATTCAGCAGATTACCTCGGAGAACAAGGCTTTCTACGATCAGCTTGAGATGGGCAAGGTGCAGCAGCGCTGGGTGGAGACAACAGACGGCAAGCAGATGCTCGTATGGGTAATTCTCCCGCCTCACTTCGATCCTAACAAGAAATATCCTGCACTCCTCTTCTGCGAGGGTGGACCTCAAAGCCCCGTCAGCCAGTTCTGGAGCTACCGCTGGAACTTCCAGATTATGGCAGCCAACGACTACGTGGTCATCGCTCCCAACCGCCGCGGACTCCCCGGTTTCGGATCAGAATGGAACGAGGCTGTGTCAGGCGACTGGACCGGCCAGTGCATGGACGACTATCTCTCTGCCATTGACGACGCCGCCAACAATCTCCCCTACGTCGACAAGGACCGCCTCGGATGTGTAGGCGCCAGCTTCGGAGGCTTCTCGGTATATTATCTCGCCGGCCACCACAACAAGCGCTTCAAGGCATTCATCGCCCACGACGGAGCCTTCAACCTCGAGTCGATGTATACCGACACCGAGGAGGCATGGTTCTCCAACTGGGAGTACGACGACGCATACTGGAACAAGGACAAGACAGACCGTGCCCGCCGCACCTACGAAAACTCACCGCACAAGTTCGTAGACAAGTGGGACACACCAATCCTCTGCATCCACGGCGAAATGGACTATCGCATCAACGCCAACCAGGGCTTCGGCGCTTTCAACGCCGCCCGTCTCCGTGGCATCCCCGCCGAGCTCCTCATCTTCCCCGACGAAAACCACTGGGTGCTCAAACCCCAGAACGGCGTGCTCTGGCAGCGCACCTTCTTCGGATGGCTCGATAAGTGGCTTAAATAATAAGTAACAAGTAATAAATAATAACTACTAAATAATAAATAAAAAAATGAAACAGACCCTTCGTGATTCGGCTGCCCTTCGGTGGACCGCCCTGTTGCTTTTGGCGCTCGCAATGTTCTGTGCCTACATCTTCATGGACATTCTTTCGCCCATCAAAGACCTCATGCAGTCGCAGCGCGGCTGGGATTCCGACGCATTCGGCACAATGCAGGGATCAGAGACGTTCCTCAACGTATTCGTGTTCTTCCTCATCTTCGCAGGTATCATCCTCGACAAGATGGGCGTTCGCTTCACAGCACTCCTCTCAGGAGCCGTGATGCTCGTAGGAGCATGCATCAAGTGGTATGCCGTCAGCGACAGCTTCATCGGCAGCGGACTCGAGACATGGTTCACCAACAACCTCAACCACATCCCCGTCTTCGAGCAGCTCGGCGTGTCGCCCTTCTTCGAGGGCATGCCCGCTTCAGCCAAGCTCGCCGCACTCGGCTTCATGATCTTCGGCTGTGGTGCAGAGATGGCAGGCATCACCGTCAGCCGTGGTATCGTTAAGTGGTTTAAGGGACGCGAGATGGCACTTGCCATGGGTTCGGAGATGGCATTGGCGCGTCTTGGCGTTGCCACATGTATGATCTTCTCGCCCTTCTTCGCCAAGCTCGGCGGTCAGGTCAGCGTGTCACGCTCAGTAGCCTTCGGCGTAGTGCTCCTCTGCATTGCCATGGTAATGCTCGTAGTCTACTTCTTCATGGACAAGAAGCTCGACTCACAGACCGGAGAGGCAGAAGAGAAGGACGACCCCTTCAAGCTCAGCGACCTCGGTCAGATTCTCACCTCAAGCGGATTCTGGCTCGTTTCTCTGCTCTGCGTGCTCTATTATTCAGCCATCTTCCCCTTCCAGAAGTACGCCGTAAACATGCTCCAGTGCAACCTCACCTTCACTGAATTGCCCGCAGGATCGTTCTGGGCATCAGAGGCAGTCACCATCTATCAGTATGTCATCATGCTCGTAGTGGCAGCCACAGCCTTCATGTTCAACTTCATGAAGAAGCCCGCCCTCAAGTACTCTATGCTCACGCTCTCCATCCTTTCGCTCATCACCTATTGCTACATGGGCTACATGCGTCAGTCAGCAGAGTCAATCTTCGCCGTATTCCCGTTGCTCGCCGTAGGCATCACACCAGTGCTCGGCAGCTTCGTCGACCACAAGGGTAAGGCAGCCTCCATGCTCGTTCTCGGTTCGTTGCTGCTTATCGCCTGCCACCTCACCTTCGCCTTCGTACTTCCCCAGTTCAGAGACAATCAGGTGGGCGGCGTCATCGTAGCTTACGTCACCATCCTCGTCCTCGGCGCTTCCTTCTCGCTCGTACCCGCCTCACTCTGGCCGAGCGTTCCAAAGCTCGTCGACGCCAAGGTCATCGGTTCAGCCTACGCCCTCATCTTCTGGATTCAGAACATCGGCCTCTGGCTCTTCCCGCTCCTCATCGGTAAGGTTCTCAACGCCACCAACGAGGGAGTGACAGACGCCACACAGCTCAACTACACCGCACCCCTCATCATGCTGGCATGCCTCGGAGTAGCTGCACTCCTCATCGGCCTTATCCTCAAGGTCGTTGATAAGAAGAAGGGACTCGGACTCGAGCAGCCCAACATTCAGGAATAAGAAAACATTTATATAGAGTTTAGGAGTTAAGGAATTTCTTTAACTCCTAAACTGCTTTAATAACCCAACAACTACAGACATGTCAAAACACATCGCCATTCTTGCCCTTGGCCTTCTTGCTTCTGCTGCCTCACACGCCGTTCCCGCCAAGCGCATCAAGACCGCCGTCAAGCAACCTGACGGCACGTCCCTCATCATCACCGTACGAGGCGACGAACACTTCCATTTCACATCCACCGAAGACGGCATGCCACTCGTCCAAGCCACCGACGGGGCTTACTGTTACGCCGTGCTCGATAAGGACGGACGCCTTGCGCCTTCCTCACAGATAGCCCACTCTCCCTCCGCACGCAACGCACAGGAGCTTGGCTTTCTCCGCACTTACACCTCTCAGGCAGAGAAGGTGAAGCAGATCGGAACAGAACGTCGCGCCGCACGCAATGCCTCACGCACAGCACGCCTCCAGAAACGCGCACCGCACAAGATGGTCGGAGCAGGCGGAGGCGAAGGCATCGGAGTGACAGGCAAGCGCAAGGGACTCGTCATCCTCGTCAATTTCCAGGACACGAAGATGATGCGCACACATACGCAGGCAGAATGGAACGACTACTTCAACCTCAAGGGCTATTCCAAGCTCAACAATTCAGGTTCCGTACACGACTATTTCTACAATCAGAGCTACGGACTGTTCGACCTTGAGTTTGACGTCGTAGGACCCGTCACCGTGTCGAAGAAGATGGCAGCTTACGGAGCCAACGACGCTTACGGCAATGATGTCGACCCTGCAGGAATGGTGTACGAGGCATGTCAGCTCGCAGCCGACCAGGTAAACTTCTCCGACTACGACTGGGACGGCGACGGCGAGGCAGATCAGGTTTATCTCATCTATGCCGGATACGGCGAGGCTGCCAACAGCAACACTCTCGCCAACACCATCTGGCAGCACGAATGGAACCTGGAGGAAGCCGGATACAGCCTCACCATCGACGGCGTCAAGATCAACACCTACGGATGCTCCTCAGAGCTTAACGGCGACGTGGGAGGATCCATGGACGGCATCGGCACAGCATGCCATGAGTTCAGCCATTGCCTCGGCATTCCTGACCTCTACGACACCTCCGGCAACGGCAATTACGGCATGGACGAATGGGACCTCATGGACTACGGATCGTACGCCGGCGACGGATATCGCCCTGTAGGCTACAATTCGTACGAGCGCTGGGTGAGCGGATGGCTGCAGCCCACCGAGCTTTCCTCGCCATGCTTCGTCAAGGACATGAAGGCACTCTCGGAAAGCCCCGAGGCTTACATCGTCTATAACGACGCCCACCCCACAGAATATTATCTGCTCGAGAACCGTCAGGGCACAGGCAACGATGAGGAGATACCGTCAAGTGGAATGCTCATTATCCATGTCGACTATGACTATAACGCTTGGGAGACCAACACCATCAACAACCGGTCTTACCATCAGCGCTTCACCATCATCCCAGCCGACAATCAGCGCACCTCTGCCACCAACTTCGCCGACACATATCCCGGCACCATGCGCAACACCTCGCTTACCGACACCTCCACGCCCGCTGCCGCGCTCTATAACGCCAACAAGGACGGACGCAAGTTTATGGGCAAGCCCATTACCGAGATAAGCGAGAGCCTCCAGGGTCTCGTCTCGTTCACATTCATGGGTGGCGAGACAGTCAACACTCCCTCCGATCTCGCCTCGCAGGACATCACGGCAGACGCCTTCCGCGCCACATGGAGCGCCGTGGAGGAAGCCGATTCTTACAATGTGGAGCTGCGCGAAAGCTCGGCAGACGCCTCTCCCGAGGCATGCCAGCTCGTCAGCGAAGACCTCTCCGGATGGGGAGCCAATCTCAAGTCGGACGGCAACACCGACATCTCTTCCAAGCTGGACGACATGATGTCCACAGAGGGATGGACCGGCATAAAGGTGTTCGAGGGCATCGGCTGCGCGAAGCTTGGCAGCGCAAAGGTGCAGGGCGAGCTTACCTCTCCCCTCCTCACCAATCTCCAGTCGGACGCCCTCACCGTGCGCATCCTCTCCAAGCCTTACGGCGCTGACGAGGCACGCTTCACGCTCTATCTTACAGCCTCTGACGGATCGGACATCTCGTCATGCGACATCACTCCCGACGGCACTCTCACCACCGTTGTCCTCGACAACAAGGACGCCTCAGACTGTCGTCTGACCATCAAGCCCAAGAAGCGCGGCTACGTATGCAAGGTGGCTGTCTATGACGGCGACTTCACCGAGGACGACTTCACAGCCTCTCCCGCCGCAGCACCACGTAAAAAAGCCACACAGAAGATAAACGGCATCAGCGAACCGCTCTACAGCTTCTCGGACCTCAACGCCGCCTCCACTTACCAATGGCGCGTACAGGCAGTGAAGGGCACGGTCCTCTCTCCGTGGAGCACGTGGCAGACAGTGGTCCTCAACGCTGCCTCTTCCATCTCCGGCACCGTAGCCACAGCCACGCTCACCCCCTCCACACCAGTCGACCTCTTCTCTGCCGACGGCACATGGCTACGCCACACCACCTACGGAGAGTTCCTTGACACCCCCGCCCACCACGGCGTCTTCATACTCAAAACCAAGGAAGGCGTAGCGAAAGTGGTGAGATAATAAGACATGCAGATTTTATAACCAATAAAAAAGGGAAGTCGTTACACACAGTAACGGCTTCCTTTTTTTATTATATATCTGCTTGTAAACACCCTGCCTAATCTAATTAGGAGTTAGGAATTTTGAATTGGTGGAATAACATTAAGTGATACAGCATTTTACCCTATCAATTCAAAATTCGGACGCCTTGCCGTTCGACACAATATTTGCATTTCTGATGCTCAATACTCCTCGTTGAGCGCACTAAGAAATCTTTGGTGCGAAATTCTTGAGTTTTGAGCGTTTAGAGCTATATCACTAATACACAGTCGGTTATGCAACTTATGGAAAAAGTGCATGAACGAACGGGTTGTCAAAGTGGCTCTTTTAGGGTGCCATAGTGCTTGTTTTACCATCCAATACTTCAACTATTGCCTTGCAACAGTAACGCTTTGAGACTGTAAAAGCGGCGCTATGAGGGCACTGTGGGGCTTTTGATGGTTATCGAGGGTGACTTTGAGGCTGTAAAAAAACATAGAAACAGCTTTTTGATTCTCTATAATGGATTTTTATTTTGTAACAGCTTTTTACTCTTTGTACGATATTTGTATGGTTGACATGAAGACGTGTTTTTTAGACAAGAAGACATGAAGAACAGATTGTAGGTTTGTCTGAAAGAGAACAAAAGTTTTGGGAAACAATTAAATAAATATCAAAGAAAATAACAACATACAAGATTTTTCACTAACTTTGTATACACAAGCAATATACTAATGAAATTCAAAATCACCTTAAATATAAACAGAAAACACGGTGACCTACTGCCTTTCAACTACCAATATGAGCAGTCTGCTGTCATTTATCGCATATTAGCACAAGCTGATACGCAGTACGCTTCATGGCTTCATGAAAATGGTTATCAATTGAATGGGAGCAAGAGGTTTAAGCTATTTTGTTATTCGCCTTTCATCTTTGAGAGAGTACGCCCTTTGACGAAAGAAGGATGTCTAAAAATCATAGGCGAAAAAGCTACTTGGTACATCAGTTTCATACCAGAGAAAAGCACCTTGGAATTTATTCAAGGAATATTTGCTCATCAAAGTTTCACTATTGGCAATAAGGAATATCGTGTTGCATTCGATGTTGTCGGTGTAGAGGCAATGCCCATACCGCAATTATCCGAAGAAATGGCTTTCCAAGCTTTGTCTCCTATTTGTGTTAAGCAGCATGAGGACAACAAAATTCAATACTTATCTCCTGACAATCCTAAATTTGCTCAAGGCATACTAAAGGGACTGTTGGCAAGGTTTGAGAGCATTCATGGGCAACCATTTGATATGAACGACAAGAAGTTTTCTTTTGAATTGACAGACAATAAGGTCAAGTCAAAGTTGATAACAATAAAAGCCAATACCCCATACGAATCAAGAGTGCGTGGATATCTCTGCTCCTTCCGCATGAAAGCACCTTTGGAGTTGATGAAGATTGCTTATGAAGGAGGAGTCGGAGAACAATGTTCACAGGGGTTTGGATTTATAAAAATGAAAGATTAAAATGGAAAGTAATATAGACTTATCAATATTGAAAAAGTTACCAGAGCTGCAAACACAAGCAGTTTTGGCAATTAGACCTTTAGCTCCTTTATCTATGGTGAGCGAATTGCCAGGATCTTTCTATAAAACATTGAAATATCCAAGCAAGAAGATGCTATGTGGATTATTTGAGAATATGTTAGGTTGGCATTTTGATAACAAATTGCGACTTGAGATATTCAAAGATATGGTCAAGATTCGCAAGAAGCAAAAAATTGATTTGAAAAAAGAACAATTTATACAAGGGTCTACTTACTTGCCCTTATTGATGGACTACTTTGATATTTCAGGAAATATTTCCTTGAAAGAATTTAAAAGCATGTTCAATTATAGCGATTTATGGAACAGGGGCTATAGACGTTCTGATTCAAATAAGCACTTGAATGGCTGCAGAAATATAGATGCTTCATTAGTAGCGGAAAGATATAACTTATTTACTAAATGGAAAGAGTTGTCAAGTAAAGAAGCCGAATCGAAGAAAGATGAATGGTTTAAAAATAATATAGGTAAAATTCCATGCTTCTATACATCACCGACACCTCGTGAATATGTCTATTTGGACGCTGTGATGGAAATACCAATATCATTGGACAGATTATTGGCAGAACAACTTTTACACAAAAAAGGAATATCCAAGATTTGCTATTTGGGTAATAGTGAAGGGTGGGTCAACGTTGAATTAAAAAAAGAGGAAATATGACAACTCATGTTTATCTAAAGTATGCTATAGCTCTTTTGATGGAAGAATATGGCTTGCAAACAGAGCAGAATATCACATTCAAGGAAATAAGAGAGGAATTGACAAAAGGACTTAATGCTTTTAGCGTTAAGCCCATAGGTGATTATTATGGACAAGCAGAGGTAAAATATGAGTTTACAAAAGAAAAGAATGATGCTAAAAAATACATCTTTCTATCTCCAAACACAATTGCATCAGAAATGAAAGCCTCTAATCTGTATAATGCCATTTGTAAAACTTGTTCTGAAGAAAACATAGATTTGCTTAAAGCATATAAAATATCACAATCAGAAGTGCCAACGTCTGGAGAATTCAACACCTTTTCCGATAATGGCAATATAGGTCGTGGAAAGCCCTCTGCAACAGTGTTGGATGACTGTCTCGCTTTAATAACATCTACAACGGCTTTAAAACCTTGTTTACAATCTAAGACGGGTGTAGTTAAGGTGACAACAGACAACACTTGCCTTATCCCAGATTTAGACATCTCTGATTTGCAAAATTTCATCAAACTCTTCAAACGTGTCCGAATCCAGAAGTTAGATTCTTCATTAATGATAGGCAAGGTTAGATGCGAAAATGGAAAAACTTTAAAATATACACCCAAAAGACCAAATATATTCAATGGTAATTTTCCAAATGCCCCACAAAGTAGTGCTTTAGGAAGTATAGCCCTTCTTGGAGCTATAGGGGAAATGACTAAAGAAAAAGACGTCTCAGAACTTGCCAATAAGGTTCTTGAGAGTCTTAAGGATTGTAATTTCTACGCAATAAAATATGGCGATGCCAATGTGTTTTCATTTAGCCATTTCATAATAAGATTAGCAAAAAAAGGCAAACTGAGAAAAATTATTGATAGCCTGTATTATGTAGTGTTATACAAGGAAGGCAGGAGATCAACAAGCAATGCATTTGAATATCAAAAGTTCGATTTGTTTGCAAGTCGTTTTCTGCAGATATTCAATCGTCCTACGTTTAAGGATTTTCTCGCCTTTAGGGCAGAATACCCATACGATATAGAATTATTATTAAATACATATTTTTGTGATATGGAAAAGATAGATAAAGAAATAGTAACCTCAGCCAAGGAACTTGGTAAATGGCTTAATTATGTAGCTTATCGCTCAGCACAAAAGGAGGTTGGCACTTCATCAAGATGGGATGATTTAATAAAAGCCAAGGCTAAGGTGTTAGTAGAACTGGAAAGTTCTGTATTCTCAGCCAAATCGGGTGATGCTCTTATTGCTTATACAATAACAAGAGCAGGTCGTCTTTCTGGATTTGATGCACCAACAGAAGCCTCATTGTTTATGGAAAAGGCTGCAAGCGGAGAACTACCATTGGAACAGGCAAAGAATCTAATCATTGCGTTCTCAAGATTGAAGTCGAAAAAAGAGGAAGCAGACAAAGCATCTTCAAACGACAATCAATCTATTGAGAATGAGAATGAAGAAATGACAGAAGATTATAGTAACATATAAAAATAGTATTATGGAAATCAAAGGAATTTTAGTATCGCTATTGGCTCCTTTCGAGGATCATATAGCTAATGGAGGCGAGAAATTATTGGGAAATGCCTCTTCCATTAAGCGTCGCCCTGATGGACGTGTTTATATCTCTGGTCAGATGCAACGCCATGTGTTGTTTTCTGCCATAGATCGTTTGAATAATGCAGACGAGGCAAAAGGAGACACATTTGTTTCGAATGGTGATGGCATTACAGATAAGATAGAATCGGATTTAAGAGCTGACATGGGAGGATTTATGCATCCTTCTAAAGGTGATTATTCAGGCAGACGAACAGCTCCTTTGTCAGTAACTCCAGCAGTAGCGATGAATGAAAGCGAGGTAGGAAGAGACCTTCTTATGCGATTGCGAGTTAACACAGAGGGAGAAAATGCTAACGAGCAAGCTATTGCAACACGTGAATTTAGCCAGGGAGATATTATGCGTATGAATTTCTTTCTTGACATTACATCTCTTAGCATTTCAAAGGCCTACCGCTACGAGAATTCATTCAATGTGGCTACTGTATTTTACAAGCATGCAACAGAAGCAGAGAGGAAGCGTCGAGCAGAACTTTACCTTAACGCTACTCGCCTGATGAATGATTATGCTAATCAGGCACGTAATGCTGTCTGCGGCGAGCCTCAACATGTGATAATTGTTTTTGACAATATTCTTAGCAGAAAAGCTACTCGCTATTTTGAGGCAGGAGAAACAGAACGTGCAAACATAATAAAAGAATTAGATGAAAGAGGAGCTAAGTACTTTATTGGTGATGACCGTACTGAAAATAGTGTTTTGAAAGCCTATAATGATGCCTTCGAGTTCTTGAGGGCAAATGATTTATACACATGCGATTCTGATGACAGCAAAGTTAGAAGTTTTGAGGACGTGTATGTCAAAGGTAAAGGTGACGCAAAACCGACCAAACCAAAGAAAGAAGAAAAAAAGATAGACAATGCACCTTCTTTGTTTGAGTAACACATATAAAAATTACAAATATCTCTGTTAAATGAAAGAAGATAAACGCAGCAATATATTGGCTAAACCTTCAGGCATAACATTAGAACAGCACAGTTCTGATGTTATGTCTGAAATGTCCGATATCTGCCAGATTCTTATAGGCACTTGCGAGAAATACAAAAAGTTGACAGGTAGGGATCTGGCAATGCGTTTGTTCGTTTCTGCGAAATGGCATGATAACGGTAAAGCATGCAAAACATGGCAAGAAGCATGCAGGAAGGATTTCCATAATTATCAATTGTGGAAACAAAAACATCCTGATCATTCTTTTAAAGAATACAGTTCTGAGAACCGTAACGAAGCCGGATTCCATCTTAGAAACGTCGGCATACGACATGAATTCTATTCTTTAGATGAAGCTGTTACCACCAATATGCCAATTTCCATATTGGCGGCTATAGCAGCGCACCATAGGAAATTAGGACTTGGCTTTGAGGACAAATGGATGAACAATCCTTCTTTCAAAAAATTTTGGAATCTATTTCGAAAGACATCCAATGATATTTCAGAAAAAGAGAGTTTTGCTTTAGTATGTGATAAGCTGTTAGAATTTGACACGATCAGAGGGTTGCTTCAATTTGCCGACCATAGAGCAAGTGCCAAAGAAGATGGAGAATTTGTCACCAAACTATCGCTCTTCGATTATCATTTTCCATTTGCTGACAAACGGGGAATACAAAAACTTGTAGAGGATAATTGGGATAATGAGATTCTGCTTGTACGCGCTCCAACAGGAGCAGGAAAAACAGACGCTTCTCTATTATGGGGCTCTCGCCAGATAGCCGCTCACAAGGCCGATCGTCTTGTAATAGCTATGCCAACTCGATTTACGGCAAATGCTCTCTCTGTAAACGTAGCATCCACCTTGTCTGATACAGGCTTGTATCATTCCAGTGCTTGGTACTCAAAGTATTCGAAAGTGCAAAATGGAGAAATGGATATGACGGAAGCATTGGCTCAACAAAAAATGGCAAAACTTCTTGCAACACCAATTACAGTATGTACCATTGATCACTTGTTGATGTCTTTGAGCTTTACCCAAGAAAGCCATCATCTGATTTGCAGCAATCTCACCAACTCTTGTGTAGTTATAGACGAAGCAGATTTCTATGATGATTTTACACTTGCCAACATACTCTTCCTATTAAAAGTGCTTCACAAATGGAATGTTCCGGTTATGATAATGAGTGCGTCTTTGCCAGAATCAGCTTTACAATTATATAGAAAAGCAGGATTCAACATTGAAAGTATAATAGAAGACAAAGATAGCGATAGATATAAAAAATGTTTCAATATAAGAAAACAGATAAAGTATGATAATATACAGGATATAAACTATCTGTTGGAATATTGTGTAGATAGAGGAAATGCTATTATCTACCTTAACACAGTGGATAAAGCTATAAAAGTATACAAGGAAGTAAAAGACCTTGTATTGAAAAGCGGCAAAGACATCCCTGTTATCCTGTATCATAGTAGGTTTACAGAAAAAGACAAACAACGTAAGGAAAATATGTTGCTTGATAATTTGGGAAGAAAGGCATGGAACAATGGTACCGCTAAAGGAATAGCTATTCTTACACAAATAGGAGAAATCAGTATTAATATTAGTTCCGAACTAATGATTAGTGAAGTATGCCCAATAGACAGGCTTATGCAGAGAGCAGGAAGATTATGTCGCTTTGATAATTCTGTTGGAGAAATGTATATATTGATACCATACAAGGACAACACTCTCTACCCAGCTCCATACGGCTCATATTCTCAAAGCGACAAGTCATGGATTCCGTGTAAAGCATTATTGTCTACTATGAACATACTTAAACGTGGTATATATTCAGCACAAGATTTAGTCAATATTCTAAACAAGGTGTATGCTGAAGAAACAAATTTCAGCATAAAGGCCCAAACTAACGTAAAGGCATTGGAACAAATGTTTATTAATAATTGGCTAATAAATCCAGTTGAAAAAAGGAATGATGATGATACTCACTCCAACACTTGGAAAAGCCGGGATATAGGACCACAAGGAATAGCTTTTGTAATAAAGCCTGAGTGTACGCATTTTTACAATTATTCCGAATATGCGGAGTTTGTACTGTCCTATTCCATCAGTTTACCTGTGTATTTACTGGATAAAGGAAGGAAAGAACATCGGATTGATTCAAATTGCAAAATTACTATCGGGTCTAACGAACCAATCTTTATAAATATTATACGTGAGGGTTTTTATACATTTGACGTAGGTATTGATTTAACCAACATTGAGGAGGACAATTTCTTATGAGCATAACCGGCACACATTTTAACTATTACCAGCTTTGCCGTCGCAAGCTATGGCTGTTTGCCAACGGCATCAACATGGAACAAGAGTCAGACTTGGTCTATGAAGGAAAGCTGGTGCATGAATCAAGTTATCCGCAACGTACATCAAAGTATGAGGAGGTGGAGATTGACGGTATCAAGGTGGACTACTATGATGCCAAGAATAAGGTTATACATGAGATAAAGAAATCCAACAAGGTGGAAAAAGCTCATGAATGGCAACTCAAATATTACATGTATGTTTTCGAACAGCATGGAATCTCCGACGTAAAAGGCATATTGGAATATCCTCTCTTGCGCAAGACGCAAGAAGTGATACTGACAGATATAGACAGAGAAGAAATCATGGCTATTGCGGAAGATATCACAAACGTAATCTCTCAAGAGACATGCCCGCCAGTTGCGAAAAAAGGCATCTGCAAGAATTGCAGCTACTTTGAATTTTGTTATATTAACGAGATGGAGGAAGAAGAATGAAAAGAAGTTTCTATCTGTTCAACCCCGGCATAATGGAGCGCAAGGACAACACGTTGAAGTTTACGCCCATTGTAGTGAACGAAGACAATACGGAGATTAAGCAACAGCCTCGATACATTCCTATTGAGGATGTGGCAGAAATGTATGTGTTTGGCAGTCTTAGAACCAATAGCGCATTGTTTAACTTCTTGGGACAGAAAGGCATACCCATCCATTTCTTTGATTATTACGAGAACTATACGGGAAGCTTTATGCCACGCGAAAGCCTGTTGTCAGGCAAGGCTTTGCTGGCACAAGCTTCAGCATACCAGAACAAGAAAAAGCGAGTGGAACTGGCCCGAAAGTTCATCCAAGGGGCAGCATGGAACATGGTTATGAACCTCAACTACTATAATCGAAGAGGAAAAGACTTACAAGGCGTTATCGATACCATCAAGAGATTGAGTGGTGCTTTAGCTGATGCAAAGGCCGTGGATGAAATTATGGGAATAGAAGGAAATATCCGCCAGGCATATTATGCCGCTTTCGATATTATACTCGATGATTTCAATATGGGTTCAAGAACCAAGCAACCTCCAGAAAACGAAGTGAACGCCCTTATATCTTTCGGCAACATGATGTGTTATACAGAAACACTTAGAGCCTTACATCAGACACAACTAAATCCGACGATTAGTTTTCTTCACACTCCCGGTGAACGACGCTATTCGTTGTGCCTTGACATATCTGAGATATTCAAGCCCATTATCGTAGACAGAGTCATCTTCAAGGTGCTAAACAAACATGCCTTAAATGGCAGCCACTTTGACAAGAAACTCAACAAATGTCTTTTAAACGAGAAAGGCAAAAAGATATTCGTAAAAGCTATGGAGGAACGGTATGACGAAACATTCCGTCACCGTTCTTTAGGACGCAATGTAAGCTATAAGCATCTTATAAAGTTGGAATGCTATAAGTTGCTGAAAGATATCTTAGGAATAGAAGAATACAAACCTTTTAAAATGTATTGGTAATATGTATGTTATCGTTGTTTATGATGTAGGCGAGAGACGTGTCGGTAAAATGCTGAAACTGTGTCGTCAATACCTATGTTGGATACAAAACTCCGTATTTGAAGGCGAACTGTCTGAAGCAAAACTTAGGGAGTTGAAACTGAAAATAAAAGGATTTATCGACCAGTCTGAGGACAGCATAATCATTTTTACAAATAAAATAGGTTATAATATGGACAAACAAATACTTGGGAAAGAGAGGATGTCAACCGACAATTTCTTGTAATAAAAGTTGTCGATGTAGTTGTTCCAAACGACAAACTACTCTTTCCGAAGCTTCATTTAGATCTTTGACTTGTTGTAACACCATAAAAAACAACGGTTGTCGCAGAACGCCTAAAAATATATAATTACCCATCGACATTTTTTCAATAAGATTTCTTAACTTTGCATTCGCAAATCCTATTGGAAACAAGGATGTTATATATCTCAAAGCAATGGGTCTTAATTGTACCTTTATGGAATTGAAATCTATGAGCAAAATTTGCGTAATTCTATGAAGCAGGTCTTAATTGTACCTTTATGGAATTGAAATTAGTTTAATCATTTGTGGATGGAAACATATGTGATGTCTTAATTGTACCTTTATGGAATTGAAATATAATACTATCCTTATTAACATAACGTGTGAGACGGTCTTAATTGTACCTTTATGGAATTGAAATTTATCCAAGGTATCGGGTAAACGAGACAAATCGGAGTCTTAATTGTACCTTTATGGAATTGAAATTGATATGAAACATATTTCTCTTATGATAGATATCCTACGTCTTAATTGTACCTTTATGGAATTGAAATACCATCTGATTATCGTCTTGAAGACTTGTTAGCTGCGTCTTAATTGTACCTTTATGGAATTGAAATGCTTATATGCTTTATACTCTTATGAGGGTGCTTTGCAGTCTTAATTGTACCTTTATGGAATTGAAATAACGAATGCATCAAGAGTAAGATGTTTATAAAGATGTCTTAATTGTACCTTTATGGAATTGAAATATCAATCTTTTTTACATTAACAAAAATCCCAAACAGTCTTAATTGTACCTTTATGGAATTGAAATCGTAGTTCGGAGCCGTCGCATACTTCTTCCGACCCTCGTCTTAATTGTACCTTTATGGAATTGAAATCGGGGTGTTTACCCGCGTTGTCCTCGCAACGCTTCGTCTTAATTGTACCTTTATGGAATTGAAATGGCTGGTCAGCAGTGAACTTGAAGCCATCTTTGCCAAAGTCTTAATTGTACCTTTATGGAATTGAAATCTTATCTACCTTCTATTACTAACTCAGCACTTACAGTCTTAATTGTACCTTTATGGAATTGAAATTTCGTTATGGACTGTTGAAATAATGATGCAGAATCCGTCTTAATTGTACCTTTATGGAATTGAAATATAGTTATGAAACAGCTATGTCTTGGCAGCAGGAAGGTCTTAATTGTACCTTTATGGAATTGAAATCAAAAAAACGCATTGTCTCGGGTGGGATTCCATCACGGTCTTAATTGTACCTTTATGGAATTGAAATCATTATCATGGTCTTTTTGGTCTTGATGATACAATGTCTTAATTGTACCTTTATGGAATTGAAATATAGAATATTCACCGTTGAAATCATCTGCAGCTTGTCTTAATTGTACCTTTATGGAATTGAAATTTTGGAAATATGCAAAAAATATTGTCAACGGTGAGTCTTAATTGTACCTTTATGGAATTGAAATAATGACATTCGACTACAAAAAGGCTAAAGAGTTTGTCTTAATTGTACCTTTATGGAATTGAAATTTCAGAGAAAATGTTACCGTTACAATATCACCAGTGTCTTAATTGTACCTTTATGGAATTGAAATACTATAGCAAAAAGAGTAACTTCTTCGCGCGAAGCGTCTTAATTGTACCTTTATGGAATTGAAATCTTAATTTCTACTATGAGTGCTCTACAGCTTCGTGTCTTAATTGTACCTTTATGGAATTGAAATACGTGATGTTATTAATGACACCATGTTGGCTACTTTAAGTCTTAATTGTACCTTTATGGAATTGAAATACAGGTAATAAGATTCGTCGCTATGAGCAAATCAGTCTTAATTGTACCTTTATGGAATTGAAATACGTGATGTTATTAATGACACCATGTTGGCTACTTGGTCTTAATTGTACCTTTATGGAATTGAAATTGCGACATATCCAACAAAGGAGATAGGGTGGATTAGTCTTAATTGTACCTTTATGGAATTGAAATAAGGCAAAAAAGCAGATTTTCACATATTCGCATGTGTCTTAATTGTACCTTTATGGAATTGAAATAAAAGTCATGCATTGAAGCTGCTGACGATTTCAACGGGTCTTAATTGTACCTTTATGGAATTGAAATAAAAGAGTAGACGCAAAAGCAAGATTAACGGCATCAGTCTTAATTGTACCTTTATGGAATTGAAATTCATGAATTGACTAAAGATAGGTTGAACCGAGCCAAGTCTTAATTGTACCTTTATGGAATTGAAATTTCACAATGTTACGTTTAACCTTGAAACCGCTGTGTCTTAATTGTACCTTTATGGAATTGAAATCTTAAAGTGGATTAATATTTCCTACTTCAGAGTATAGTCTTAATTGTACCTTTATGGAATTGAAATCCGTGGTTTACATGTGTAGTGTCCGTGGTCACAAGTCTTAATTGTACCTTTATGGAATTGAAATTCTTATGAATATACTGATACATTAAATTTACATGGTCTTAATTGTACCTTTATGGAATTGAAATTGCCTTCAAGCTCAAGTTTGTTTTTAGCTTCCTGCGTCTTAATTGTACCTTTATGGAATTGAAATTTCGAGAGAGGCAGAAGGTAAAGGAACATCCTTTAAGTCTTAATTGTACCTTTATGGAATTGAAATGATATTCACGCAGACGCAACAAGTCTTCTTCGCTTAGTCTTAATTGTACCTTTATACTTCGGAAATAGAAGCGAAACGCGGTTTTATCATCACAATTAAGAGGTCTTAATTGTACCTTTATGGAATTGAAATAAGAACTTGACGAAAATTGCGACAATTATCATACAAGTCTTAATTGTACCTTTATGGAATTGAAATAATCTATAAAATAACATTAATATAATTTTAAATTGTTGTCTTAATTGTACCTTTATGGAATTGAAATTCGAATAAATCAAAGAAAATAGACAAAGTCGGAAGTCTTAATTGTACCTTTATGGAATTGAAATATATGATAAATTGTACGCTGATACCATTTTAAGGCTTGCTTTAATTGTACCTTTATGGAATTGGAATTCGGCTTTCAGGTTGCCCAAAGTGTCAATCGTGAGGCTTTAATTGTATCTTTATGGAATTGAAATAATATTCATACCTTGCTGCTGCGCAAGGGCGAGCAAGGCTTTAATTGTACCTTTATGGAATTGAAATATAAAGTCTTTTGGTGTTGCCATAGTCTTGTTTAGCTTTAATTGTACCTTTATGGAATTGAAATGGCACTACAGCACCGTCTGTGCCGGCGTCTGCATCGCTTTAGCCCAAATCGGTCATTAGAAAAAGTTTCTTGTCATTTTCTAATGATTTGGGGTTAACAGCAATACTATAGAAAAAATATCCGCAAGGCCCTACGATGAGGCTTTGCGGATATTATTTATGTTAGCGTTATCAAAAAGACATTACTTCAGCTCTGTCTTGAAGAACTGTGCAACCTGACGGAGGAGGTGGTTGCGGGTGTTGCTTCCGAAGATGCTGTGATTGCGGTTGGTATAGAAAAGTTCGCGGAAGTCCTTGTCTGCCTGAACGAGCGCCTCAGAGTATTCGTAGGTGTTCTGCGGATGAACATTGTCGTCGGCTGTGCCGTGGCAGATGAGGAGAGCGCCGTGAAGCCTTGAGGCACGCTCAATGGGGTTGGTGGCGTAACCGTCAGGATTCTCCTTCGGTGTGCGCATGTAGCGTTCTGTATATACTGAGTCATAATACTTCCAATTGGTCGGAGGAGCTATTGCCACGCCGGCACGGAAGACACCACGACCCTCGCTCATACTCATCAAAGTGTTGAAACCACCGTAGCTCCATCCCCAGATGCCGATGCGGTCCTTGTCGACGTAAGGCAGCGAACCTACATAGAGAGCGGTCTCCACCTGGTCCTTCGACTCCAGATTGCCGAGGTTAAGATATGTGCACTTCTCAAACTCTGAGCCACGACCACCTGTTCCGCGTCCGTCAACGCTTACAACGATGAAGCCCTCCTGAGCAAGATATGAGTCGAAAGCACCGCCCTGCCCCATCGATCCGGCGCTCCATGAATTGGTGACCTGCTGGCTGCCGGGGCCACTATACTGATGCATGATGACAGGATACTTCTTGTTGGCGTCGAAGTCCTTCGGCTTTACCATCCATCCGTTGAGCACCACGCCCTCGGAAGTGGTGAATGAGAACGGCTCGCGCTTGCAGAAGCCATAGTCAGAAACGAGCTGCTTGACAGCCTTGTTGTCCTCGATGGTGTTAATTAGCTTGCCCTCACGTGTGCGTGTGGTGAAGACGTAGGGAGTGTTATAGTCGCTCCATGTATTGACGAAGTACTGGAAGTCGCCTGAGAAGAACGCCGTGTTCCATCCCTCACGGTCTGTAAGGCGTACTGTCTTGCCGTTCTTGTGTGTGACGTAGACCTGACGATCTGTAGCTCCAAGGGCAGCAGCCTGATAATATACGTCGCCAGTCTTGGGGTCGTAGCCATATACGGAAGTGATGTCGTAGTTGCCGTCACCGATGGTGCGCTGCAGCTGTCCGTTCATATTATATATGTAGAGCTTGGTGTAACCAGAGCGGTCGCTGGGGAGCAGAATCTTGTCGCCGACGAACTTTACGCCTTCCATGGCTTCCTCACGCACATACTTGTCTACATGCTCCTTGATGATGAGCTGTGCCACGGTGCTGCGCGGATTGACAGCATAGAGGCAGAGGTCGTCCTGATGGCGGTTCATTGTGTAGACAACGATGCGCATCGGGTCGTTGGTGGGCTTGATGCGAGGCATGTAGCCGTCAGCATCGAGGGGCACCTGAAGGCGATTGATCTTATGGCTCTTGATGTCGTAGCTCCAAGCGCTTACGGTGCTGTTGTCCTCACCAGCCTTCGGATACTTGTACGAATAGAGTCCGGGATAGGTGTCGTACTCTTCCTTCGCGGGCTTCATGCCCTTATACATCTCGAGCGAATAAGTCTTGACCTTCGACTCATCGTAACGAATCCAGCAGATCATCGTGCCGTCAGCATTGAAGGTAAGAGCGCTGTTGAAGCCGAACTCCTCCTCATTCACCCAGTCGGGCAAACCGTTGATTACCTCATTGAACTTGCCGTCCTTCGTCACCTGAATCTCGGCGTTGTCATAAAGCAGCTTCACGAGGAAGATGTTGCCTCCACGTACGAAAGCCACCTGCTGTCCGTCGGGCGACCATGTGGGTATCTGCTGCTTGTCGCCGTCAGAGAGACGGTCGAGTCGGCGCGACTCTATATTATAAATGTAGAAGTAGGCCTTGAACGAGCGGCGATAGATGCGCTCCGTCTTGGTCTGGATGAGCATTCGCTTTCCGTCGGGCGAAAGCACATAGTCGTCAAAGCCATCAATCTTGCATCCCATGGTGTTCTTCACGTCGAAGAGGACAGAGAGTTCCTTGCCCGTCTTGAACGAACAGCAAACCACGCGCTCGCCGTCCTGACTGATGCGTGCGTAAGTGTCTGTTCCTTCGATAGGATTGATGCCGTTTACTGTCTTGGCGGCAAACTTGCCGCTTGTGATGTCGGGAAGCGTAAGCTTGCCACCAGCCGACATTGTTGCTACAAACATAAGTAGTGCGGTAATGGTTAAGAAAAGACGTTTCATCTTAATGAATTTATTATTAGTTCTTGATTTTCGGTTTTGTATGTTGAGTCGTTTGCAAAGGTATAGAAAAAAACGTACTTTTGCACAATAAAACCATCCAAAGATTCAGAATGAACCCACAATTATATAATGACTACGGCAGCTGGATACGCAGCCAGTTCAGTTTCCGCGTACAGAAAATCAGCATAGACGGCGGTTTCTCATGCCCCAACCGCGACGGAACGGTGTCGGCAGGAGGATGCACGTTCTGCGACAACCGTACGTTTAATCCCTCTTACTGCAATCCGGCGAAGAGCATCCGGGAGCATATACAGACGGGCAAGGACTTCTTCGCACGGAAATATCCTACCATGCGTTACCTCGCCTACTTCCAGGCGTACAGCAACACCTATGCCCCACTCGACACGTTGCGCCGCCGCTATGAGGAGGCGCTGTCGCAGGACGGCGTGGTGGGCATCGTCATCGGCACACGCCCAGACTGCGTGACGGAGGAGACGCTCGACTATTTGGAGGAGCTGAGCCGAAGGACTTTCGTCATTGTGGAATACGGCATCGAGTCGGTGGACAACGCCACGCTGAAGCGCATCAACCGCGGGCACACCTTCGAATGCTCAAGGGACGCCATCATCGCCACTCACGAACGCGGCATCCTTACCGGCGGACACATCATCCTCGGACTGCCCGGTGAGACAGCGGAGGACAACATCAGGCAGGCAGCGGAGATATCAGCCCTGCCCCTCGACATTCTGAAATTGCACCAGTTGCAGATAATCCGCGGCACGCAGCTTGCCGAGGACTATCTCAGCAAGCCGTTCAAACTTTACACAGCCGACGAATACATAGACGTCTGCATACGCTACATCGAACGACTGCGAAAAGACCTCGTGCTGGAGAGATTCGTCAGCCAGTCGCCTGCCGACATGCTCATTGCCCCGAAATGGGGAATAAAGAACCATGAGTTTACGGACCGTCTGGTCAACGAGCTGAAGCGTCGGAGGACATGGCAGGGACGGCTGCTGTAGGTGTCAGGTTCTGCTTACCCAAGGATGAGTAAGCGCAAACTGCTCGCCCAAGCGGAAGCCTTCTTCATAAAGGCGCTCCAGCTTGTAGATGTCCTTCGCCATGCGCGTCACCTCCATAGGACGCTCAGGGCGGATGCACACCACCTTGCCTTCATCCTCAAGACGCTCCACCATCTCAAGCTGACGGTTGTAAGCCTCAAGGCGATGGCTGAGCAGGACACGTAGGCGCGGATAGTTCTTATAGACGAAATGCGGAATCTTATGGTCGCGTCCCGTATCGCGATAACCACGATTGCGCGTAAGCACAAGGACGTTACGTTCATGACCAAGCTCCATGGCTCGCAGAACGGGTATGCTGTCGGCTATGCCGCCATCGAGCATGGGAATGCCGTCCACCGTGACTATCTTGCTGACAAATGGCAGAGAACTGGATGCACGCACCGCATCAATGGCACGCTGACGGTCTGACCGTTCCTGCAGATACATGGCATGACCGGTGAGACAGTTGGTGGTGACAATCTCAAAGGTGGCAGGATTCTGGAAGTAAGTGTCGTAGTCGAAGGGAATATACTCATTCGGAAACTTATCGTAAAGAAGCTTTGTGTCGAGAATGCTACCCTGCGTAAGGAAATGACGGAAACCGATGTAATCGTAACGTGCCATATAATCTATGTTCGAGACACGTGCACGACGTGGCTGACGACTCATATACGACATGCCGTTGCATGCACCTGCCGACACAGCCACCACATAATTAAAATAGAGACCGTGCTTCATAAAACCATCGAGCACACCGCTCGTGAAAACTCCTCGCATTCCTCCGCCTTCAAGCACCAGTCCTGTGTTGTTATCTATAGTCATCATGATGTATAATTGTATTATCCGCATGCAAAAATAATGATTTTCGGGCGAAAAACCATTGAATACATATATTAATAGCGCACACATTTCATAATAAAATATAAAATAAGTCATTGCCGAGGCTTTGTCTTTGCTTTGTCTTTTAATTTCATTAACTTTGCAATATTGAGCGCATTAAAACGAATATTAACAATAATATCAATCTAATCATGTTTGACAAAGCAACCTACGTATGCCGCCGCGCCAAGCTCAAGGAGCTCGTAAAGAGTGGTATCATCATATTGTTCGGCAACAATGAGTCGCCATGCAATTGCCCTGCCAACGGATATTCCCCGTTCCGCCAGGATTCGTCATTCCTTTATTATTTCGGACTTAACCGTGACGGACTGGTCGGCGTGATTGACGTCGACAACGACACGGAAACCCTTATCGGCAACGACATCGACATCGAAGATATCGTATGGTTCGGCAGCGTAGACAGCGTGCACGACATGGCAGAAAGCGTGGGCGTGAGCAATTCTGCTCCGATGAAGGCGCTGAAGACAATATGCAACGAAGCCATCAAACTGAAGCGCCGCATTCACTTCCTGCCTCCTTACCGCTTTGACATAAAACTGCAGATATTCAATCTGCTCGGCATCCACCCCGTACAGCAGAAAGAGTCGGCAAGCATCGACCTTATTAAGGCTGTGGTGAAGATGCGCTCCACCAAAGAGCAGCAGGAGATTGAGGAGCTGGAGCGTGCAGCCGAGATAGGCTATATGATGCACACAACAGCAATGCGCCTCGTAAAGCCAGGGCTCACGGAGAAATACGTAGCAGGTCAGGTGGACGGCATTGCCTATTCATACGGAGCAATGCCAAGCTTCCCGACCATCTTCAGCCAGCACGGCGAGATTATGCACGGCAACCCCTCGATGGCAGAACTGGAAAGCGGACGACTGGTGCTCTGCGACTGCGGTGGCGAGACCATCAACAACTACTGCTCGGACAACACACGTACGTTCCCGGTTAACGGAAAGTTCACACAGCGCCAGCTCGAGATTTACTCTATCGTGGAGGAATGTCACGACTACGTACTGGACGTAGCTCGTCCCGGCGTGAAATACATGGACGTTCACTTTGCAGTATGCCGTCTTATGACGGAGCGCCTGAAGGAGCTCGGACTGATGAAGGGCGACGTGGACGAGGCTGTGGCAGCCGGCGCACACGCCATGTTCCTGCCTCACGGACTCGGACACATGATGGGTATGGACGTACACGACATGGAGTCGTTCGACCAGATAAACGTAGGCTTCGACGAGGAGACACGTCCACGCCTTGACCAGTTCGGCACAAACTGTCTGCGCATGGGACGCCGCCTGGAGGAAGGCTTCGTGGTGACAGACGAGCCGGGCATCTACTTTATCCCCGCTCTCATCGACGACTGGAAGAAGTCTGGTCATTGTGCTGAATTCCTCAACTTCGACAAGCTGGAGACATACAAGGACTTCGGCGGAATACGTATAGAGGACGACGTGCTCATCACGAAGGACGGTTGCCGATTCATTGGCGAAAAGCGCATTCCCTACCACCCGAAGGACGTGGAAGCATTCATGGCGGAGAACTAAGCCGAAGGATGTCTGCATAAAAGCAAATAGAGATTAAGAATTTATTTACACAACAACAAAACAAATACCAACAAAACAAAATGAAGAAAGTACTGACACTCGCGCTCCTCGCACTTCTCGCGACTGGCGCAAACGCTAAGCCAAAGAAGGCAGCAAGCAACAAGCCTGTCTTCACAGTAGTGAAGGAGAACCCCATCACAAGCATCAAGGACCAGAACCGTAGCGGCACATGTTGGGCATACTCAACATTGTCTTATTTCGAGGCTGAGATTCTGAAGAAGACCGGCAAGACCTACGATCTCTGCGAGTCTTTCGTTGCTAACAAGGACTACATGGACCGCGCCGTTCAGGTGGTTCGTTTGCATGGCGACTGCCAGTTCGCACAGGGTGGTTCTGCTTACGACGTGTTCTACGTTCTGAAGAACTACGGTATCTGCCCTGAGGACCAGATGCCTTTCCCCGGATCGCTCTACGGTGACTCACTCAACAACTTCAACGAGTTCTTCGGACAGCTCGAACCGTACGTAAACGGTATCGCAAGAAGCAAGGAGAACAAGATCTCTGGCCAGTGGAAGGTAGGACTCCAGGGCATCCTCGACGCTTACCTCGGCAAGTGCCCTGAGAAGTTCACATACGAGGGTAAGGAGTACACTCCGAAGACTTTCGCAGCAAGCCTCGGCCTCGACTTTAATGACTACGTGACAATCACAAGCTACTCACACAAGCCTTACTACTCACAGTACGCTGTTGAAGTGCAGGACAACTGGCGCAACCCGCTGTCTTGGAACCTTCCGATGGAGGACATGGCACGCATCCTCGAGAACGCCGTAATGAACGGTTACACCGTAGCATGGGGCGGTGACGTTAGCGAGCCGGGCTTCACACGTAACGGCCTCGCTTACTTCGTTGACACAAAGAAGGCTGAGAGCCTTTCAGGTAGCGACATGGCTCGCTGGTTGAAGCTGTCTCCGACAAAGCGCACAAGCATCATCGACTCTCTCGGATGCAAGGTTCCTGAGCTCGCTCCGACACCTGAGCAGCGCCAGCAGCGCTTCGACAACTGGGAGCTTACCGACGACCACGGCATGCTGATCTTCGGTATCGCTAAGGACCAGCACGGCAAGGAGTACTACATGGTGAAGAACTCTTGGGGCGAGACAGGTGCTTACAAGGGCATCTGGTATATGACCAAGAACTACATCGTGGCTAACACCATGGACTACATGGTTAACAAGAACGCCATCCCTGCTGACATCCTCAAGAAGATGGAGGAGGCTAAGAAGAACCAGGGCATCGGCGATTAATTGCCATAGTCACGGCATCTTAATGCCACATTAAACAATAAGGGTGGGTCAGAAAAACTTCTTTCGAGTTTTTCTGACCCACCCTCTTTTTATATAGCTTTATATCTTTGCAACTACAGCAGTTGCGTCTTGAAGCCTAACGAGAGTCCGAAGACATCCCAGAATCCAGCCTTCCAGTTATAGCCGAACTTCATTATGCCGATGTCGTTGGCGCTCAGTTCGTAGAAGAAGCTCACCGACTTGACATACTTGCGTCGGCTATGCGGCACCATCTTCGTAATACGTTGTCCCACAAATATGTTTGGACGTATGCGCGTGGAGAAAGGATAATAACCACCAGCATAGCGTACCGGCTGCTTCACCCAGAAGTCGTGACCGAATATGGTATTGAAATACACGCCACATTGCAAGGGTTCGAACGTCCAACCATGATCCATATACCTCGACCACGGGATGAAGTTCTGCTTCAATGTGAACGTCATCTTGGCATAGTCAGACTCGTACTTGGGCACGAATCCCACAAGCAAGTGGGTTTCCCATTGTCTGCGCTTGCCGTAATCCCAACCAATACCTACGGAGACAAGACCCATATTGCCACAGAACTGCAAGACGTGCTGCGTAGGAATCAGGCTCGCCCAACCCTTACGATAATAATGTATGCGCTTGTCGTAACGCGAAAAGTTCTGATTGTTGCCATCACATACATACTTCGTCGTATCGCGATCAACATACACCAACGAGTCGCCACCACGATGCCAGGCATCCTGTGCAGACGCTGGGACGAAAGTCAACTGAGCGACGGCAAATGCCGCCATAACATTATACCTCAATGATTTCATAGCTGTATCCTTTAGGAGTGATGGTGAATATGTAATACTTATGCTTCTGCGCACTGCCTACCTGATAATACATCAGACCGTTGCCATAGATGTCGTGCTGTTCCGTGTGATGACCGTGTCCATAGAGACAGAAGATGGGTTCGGGGAAGCGCATGACGTAATAATTAAACACCTTAGCCACATTGTTGTTGAACTGTTCGGAATAAGGAGCGGCGTGCATGCACATCACGGTACGACTGAATTCGTCGGAACGCGACGTCATCTCCTGTTCCATGAAGTCGAAGTTTGGCACAGGACGCGAATAGTCGTACTCAATGGCATTGGTATTCAGGCACACAAACTTCACCCGTCCAGCGATGAAGCTGAAGTCGGGGTCGCCGAACATACGCTCATACACCTCATTGCCGGTTCCAAGACAGTCATGATTGCCAAGCAGCACGACGTAAGGCTTGTTTAGTCGGGCGATGTTGTCACGCGCCCACTCATACTCACGAGTGGAGCCACAGTCAGTTATGTCGCCGCAATGAACCACAAAGTCTATGGTGTCACGACGGTTTATGTCCTTTATAATATCCTGCAGACCATTATAATATTTATGCGAGTCGCTGATGAAAGCAAGGCGGATGGTGTCCTTATCCAACGTAGACTTCTCTATAAGCGCAATGTTCTTGGCGTTCATGTCTTTCTCGCCACGTATATGAACATCGTAAGGATGGACATCAAACACCGTGTCGCATCCAGCCAATGCAAGAGCGCAACACGCCATGCCACAGCATAACAGGCGTCGAAAAATTGTTAGCATATTCATTTCAGATTGATAATTGATGATGCGTAAAGGTAACAAAAAACACATAAAAACACCTTTACAGTATCGTTTTTAAATACTAATTGAACAATAATGCAGCACAAATGAACACATCAGGACCTTTTCATGTCAGAAACCGCCACCAAGACAAGGAAAAAGACACACAAAAACTAATCGAAACAGGAAAATAAAAACGAAACTATAGGAGAGTATTACGTTTTTATTTAGTAACTTTGAAAGCGTTTTACCCCTTATCGCATACACACCCCGCACAAAAAGCTGAAAAACAAAAAATACAATATATAATGTTATTCAAATGGAATTACAAGCCACCTACGAAAGAGGAGAAACAGGCGGCTGACGAACTGGGGGCGAAGCTGAACATCAGCCCGATACTCGCCTGGCTTCTCATGAGGAGAGGCATAACAACAGAGTCAGCGGCCAAGCGATTCTTCCATCCGCAGTTGGCAGACCTCATCAATCCGTTCCTCATGAAGGATATGGACCTGGCAGTGGACCGCCTTAACGACGCTATGGGACGAAAGGAGCGAATCCTCGTCTATGGCGACTATGACGTGGACGGCTGCACAGCAGTGGCGCTTGTGTATAAGTTCATACAACAGTTCTACTCGAACATCGAATATTACATACCCGACCGTTACGACGAGGGATATGGCGTCAGCAAGAAAGGCATCGACTATGCCAAGGAAGCCGGCGTGAAGCTGATTATCATCCTCGACTGCGGCATTAAGGCTGTGGAAGAGGTGGCTTACGCTAAGTCATTGGGCATCGACTTTATCATCTGCGACCATCACATGCCAGACGAGGAACTGCCGCCAGCCGTGGCTGTCCTCAATCCAAAGCGTGCAGACGACTCGTATCCCTTCAAGCATCTCTGCGGATGCGGAGTGGGATTTAAGTTCATGCAGGCTTTCGCAAAGAACAACGGCATACCGTTTGCACGACTCATTCCCCTACTCGACCTCTGCGCCGTGAGCATCGCTGCCGACATCGTCCCCGTCGTGGACGAAAACCGCATCCTTGCCTTCCACGGACTGAAGGCTCTCAACCAGAACCCGAGCATCGGACTGAAAGCCATCATCGACATCTGCGGACTTGGCGGAAGAGACATCACCATGAGCGACATCGTCTTCAAGATAGGACCGCGCATCAACGCCTCCGGCCGCATGGAGAGCGGAAGGGAAAGCGTGGACCTGCTCGTTGAGCGCGACTTCTCGCATGCTCTGAGCAAGGCAAAGCACATCGACTGCTACAACGAACAGCGCAAGGACATCGACAAGCAGATGACAGAAGAGGCCAACAACATCGTGTCAAGACTGGAAAGCCAGCGCCACCAGTCGTCCATCGTACTGTACGACGAGAACTGGAAGAAGGGCGTTATCGGCATCGTGGCGTCAAGACTGACGGAGATTTATTTCAGACCGACCGTGGTACTGACCAGAGATGGCGACTTCGCCACGGGTTCGGCACGAAGCGTAACCGGATTTGACGTCTATTCAGCCATCAAGAGTTGCCGTGACATGCTCGTAAACTTCGGAGGACATACCTACGCAGCAGGACTGACTCTTAGATGGGACGACATACAGAAGTTCCGCAAGAGATTCCAGAAATACGTTGACGAGCACATACAGCCGGAACAGACAGAGGCCATGCTCAACATTGACGCAGAGATAGACTTCCGCGACATCACCAAGAAGATGCACTCCGACCTCAAGCGCTTCGCCCCGTTCGGCCCGTGCAACACCAAGCCGCTCTTCTGCACCACCGGAGTGTACGACTATGGCACGAGCAAGGTGGTGGGACGAGAGCAGGAGCACATCAAGCTGGAACTGGTAGACTCGAAGTCGAGCAACGTGGTAAACGGCATCGCCTTCGGGCAAAGCGCTTCAGCACGATACATCAAGTCAAAGCGCAGCTTCGACATCGCATACACCATCGAGGACAATATCTTCAAGCGCAACATGGTGCAGCTGCAAATCGAAGACATCAGACCGGCAGAAGAAGACGAATAACAGAAAATCATCAGAACCGATAAAGAGATGGATGGATACAACGAAGAGCAATACCTAAAGATTCTCCATGACAACTGGGGATACCCTGACTTCCGAGGCATCCAGCGCGATATAATCCGAAGCGTAGCAGATGGCAACGACACCCTGGGACTGATGCCGACAGGAGGAGGCAAGTCGCTGACTTTCCAAGTGCCGGCTCTCGCCAAAGAGGGGACGTGCATCGTAATAACACCTCTTATCGCCCTGATGAAAGACCAGGTGGACAACCTCAGACGCAGAGGCATCATTGCGGCAGCAATATACACTGGAAAGACGCAGCGGGAGATTGTGGCCACGCTTGACAACTGCATCCTCGGACGCACCAAGCTGCTCTACATATCGCCGGAACGCATCGCTTCAGAGCTGTTCCAGACAAAGCTGAAGCACATGAAGGTGAGCCTCATAACCGTGGACGAGGCACACTGCATCAGCCAGTGGGGATACGACTTTCGCCCATCATATCTTAATATAGCAGAGATACGCAACATTAAACCTGACGTACCTATCCTCGCCCTTACTGCAACGGCAACGGAACGTGTGACGGTGGACATTCAAGAAAGGCTTGGATTCAAGAAGCCTAACATGTTCAAGATGAGCTTCGTACGCAAGAACTTGGCTTATGTGGTAAGAAAAACGGACGACAAGGAAGCGCAACTCATACACATACTGAAGTCGGTTAGCGGTAGCGCAATCGTATATCTTAGAAGCCGCAGAAGAACCAAGGACATATACAGAATACTACAAGAGCACGGAATAAGCTCCACTTTCTATCATGCCGGCTTGGAATCGTCCACAAAAGACGAACGACAACGGGCTTGGCGTGACGACGAGGTGAGAGTGATGGTGGCAACCAACGCCTTCGGCATGGGCATCGACAAGCCGGACGTACGACTCGTCATCCACTATGAGCTTCCCGACACTCTCGAAGCCTACTTCCAGGAGGCAGGAAGAGCAGGACGTGACGGCAAGAAGGCTTACGCCGTAATGCTATACTCGAAAGGTGACGAAAAGCTGATGGCAAGGCACATCCAGTTCGAGTTTCCCTCAAAAGAGGAAATATGCAAGATATACGAGCATATCGCCTACTTCTTCCAAGTGGCAGCCGGCTCAGGATGCGGCAAGGCATTCAAGTTTGACAACATCCTGTTCTGCCGTACATTCCACCACCACTCGCTGCAGGTGGACTCGGCGCTGAAGATACTGGAAAGAGAAGGATATGTAAGGTATGACACCGACTCGGACAACAAGACAAAGGTGAAATTCCTCATTGCTCGTGACCAACTCTATCAGATAAGAGACCAATCACCGGAAACAGAAGCGGTACTCGACTCAATGCTAAGAGAGTTCAGCCGACTGTTCATCGACTATGGCCCGATTGAGGAAGGCATTATAGCTGACGACACCGGACTGACGAAGCAGCAGATATACAATGTCATGAAGTCGCTCAACCAGCAGCAAATCCTGCATTTCATTCCGCCAAGAGTGGAGCCGCTCATCACCTATACAAGAGACCGCGTGCTTCCGGAGGAGATAGTGATATCAAAGGAAAACTATGAGATGCGCAAGGAACAGCTTGTCAAGAAGGCGAAGAAAATACTGGACTATGCAAAGACTGACAACGTATGCCGAAGCCGTCAGCTCCTGCGTTATTTCGGAGAAGAAGAATCGGAAGACTGCGGCATCTGCGATGTATGCTTGGGAAGAAAAACAAGGCCAGGACATAAGGACGAGGTGGAAATGATGAAGAAGGAAATCATCGAGACTTTGTCGGACGGCAAAAAGCATCACTTCCAAGACATGTTTCCGTTAATCAAAGACCAGAAAGTATGCGTGGAAGCCGCCGACTATCTGCTGCAAGAAGAGACAATAGGAAGAGACACCGTATGGTTCTATCTGAAAGATAAGACATATCTTAAAGACAACCAACAAGACTAAAACAAGTGAGAAAACGGACGGAAATGCACAATATTGAACAAAATGCGCATGTTTTGACCGAAAGTGTTTTAAAATACTTTAAAACGGGACGGAAAGTTTCATGTTCTCGTTATTTTTTCTTTACTTTGTGAGAGAATAAGCGTAATACAACAAAACAATAAAATAAGACACATATATGTTCGAAAATTTAAGCGACAGACTGGAACGTAGTTTTAAAATCCTTAAAGGTGAAGGCAAGATTACCGAGATTAACGTTGCCGAAACCCTCAAAGATGTCAGACGTGCCCTTCTGGATGCCGACGTCAACTATAAAGTAGCCAAGACATTTACTGATACGGTCAAGAAAAAGGCCATGGGCATGAACGTGCTCACAGCCGTTAAGCCGAGCCAGTTGATGGTGAAGATTGTTCACGACGAGCTGGCAGAACTGATGGGAGGCGACGCATCTGAGCTCCACCTTACAGGAAAACCCGCCATCATTCTTATGAGCGGTCTGCAGGGTTCAGGTAAGACTACATTCTCCGGAAAACTCGCAAACATGCTCAAGACAAAGCAGCACAAAAAGCCGCTTCTTGTTGCATGCGACGTATATCGTCCTGCTGCTATCGAACAGCTCAAGGTTGTAGGAGAACAGGTAGGCGTGCCTGTATACTCAGAGCCTGACAACAAGGATGTGGTGGCAATCGCAAACAACGCCATCCGTGAAGCAAAGGCAAAAGGCAATGACGTCGTAATCGTCGATACGGCAGGTCGTCTTGCTGTGGACGAGGAGATGATGAACGAGATATCAAACCTCAAGAATGCTATCAATCCTGACGAGACACTCTTCGTGGTTGACTCGATGACAGGTCAGGACGCAGTAAACACAGCTAAGGAATTCAACGACCGTCTCGACTTTGACGGCGTTGTTCTCACAAAGCTTGACGGCGACACACGTGGCGGTGCTGCACTCTCAATCCGCACCGTAGTCACAAAGCCTATCAAGTTTGTAGGTACAGGCGAGAAGATGGAAGCCGTGGACGTATTCCATCCCTCACGTATGGCAGACCGAATCCTCGGCATGGGTGATATCGTCAGCCTTGTGGAGCGTGCCCAGGAGCAGTTCGACGAAGAGGAAGCACGACGTCTTCAGAAGAAGATTCAGAAGAACAAGTTCGACTTCAACGACTTCCTCGGACAGATAGAGCAGATTAAGAAGATGGGTAACCTCAAAGACCTGGCAGCAATGATTCCGGGTGTAGGCAAGGCCATCAAGGACGTAGATATCGACGACAACGCATTCAAGGGTATCGAGGCTATCATCAAGAGTATGACACCCAAGGAGCGTACCAACCCGGAAATTCTCAACCAGAGCAGAAGAATGAGAATCGCCAAGGGTAGCGGCACCAACATCCAGGACGTTAACCGCCTCATCAAGCAGTTCGACCAGACACGCAAGATGATGAAGATGGTTACCGGCACAAACATGGCTCGCATGGCGGGCATGATGAGCAAGATGAAGGGTATGCCCGGAATGCCAAAGATGTAAAGTATTAACAACAAAATCAATAAGATATGCAGATAATAGACGGAAAGGCTACAGCTGAAGCCATCAAAGCAGAGATAGCGGAAGAGGTAAGACAAATTGTCTCTAACGGAGGCAGAGCCCCACACCTTGCGGCTATTCTCGTTGGTCATGACGGAGGTTCAGAAACGTACGTGAAGAACAAGGTTCTCGCATGCGAGAGGTGCGGCTTCGAATCAACATTGATAAGATTTGAGGAAGACGTAACCGAAGAAGAACTTCTCCTGTGTGTCGACAAGTTCAACAAGGACGAGTCGGTGGACGGCTTTATCGTACAGCTGCCTCTGCCTAAGCATATCGACGAACAGAAAGTGATAGAGGCCATCGACTACCGCAAGGATGTCGACGGCTTCAACCCCATAAACGTAGGACGCATGTCCATAGGACTGCCCTGCTTCATTTCGGCGACACCACTCGGCATCATAACATTGCTCAAGCGCTACGGCATCAACACATCAGGAAAGAAATGTGTGGTATTGGGACGAAGCAACATCGTAGGCAAGCCAATGGCTCAGCTCATGATGCAGAAGCAGTTTGGCGACGCCACTGTCACAGTGTGCCACTCACACACTAAGGACATAAAGAAGGAATGCCTTGAGGCAGACATCATCATTGCTGCCATTGGAAAACCTAACTTCCTGACCGGTGACATGGTGAAGGAAGGAGCCGTAATAGTGGACGTTGGCACAACACGTGTGCCGGACGCTACAAGAAAGAGCGGATTCCGTCTTAACGGAGACGTAAAGTATGATGAAGTTGCACCCAAGAGCTCATTCATCACTCCCGTTCCTGGCGGCGTAGGTCCGATGACAATATGCTCTCTTATGAAGAACACGCTCCAAGCCTACAAGACAAAGAGCAAGGCATAAAGGAACAAGCATAAACAATAATCAAATATCAAAGAGAAACCATGACATCAGACGAATATTACCAGTTGGGGAATGAGTACAGACGCAAAGGCGACTGGAAGCATGCTCTCGACAACTATATGCAAGCAATAGAGCTTGACTCGGAATCTCCGGCTGTAGAAGCAAAGCGTATGCTCGACGATATAATGAGCTACTATTGTAAGGATATGTATAATCCATAATGGATGTACTGTCTGTCTACAAGACAAAACAAAATTCTAACATAAACAAGAATAAGGCAATACCATTAACTATTAATCCTGACGCTGTTGCCATAGCCTGTGGCAGCAGCGTTAAATAAAAACCTCTTAATTTTAACATTATGGGAAAAATAAAAGGTGCCATCGTGGTAAACACCGATAGGTGCAAAGGTTGCTCCCTATGCGTTGTCGCGTGTCCGAAGGAGGTAATCGCCCTTTCAAAGAAGGCGGTTAATGTTCACGGATACCAATACGCAGAAGCCGTCAACCCCGACGCATGCATAGGATGTGCGTCGTGTGGAATCGTATGTCCAGACGGATGTATTACAGTTTACAGAAAAAAAATGGAGGACTAACACTATGGCAGAACAAGAAGTAAAACTCATGAAAGGCAACGAAGCACTTGCTCACGCTGCCATTCGCTGTGGTGTAGACGGATATTTCGGATATCCTATTACTCCACAAACAGAAATCATCGAAACGCTCGCTGAACTCAAGCCTTGGGAAACAACAGGTATGGTAGTGGTTCAGGCTGAGAGCGAGGTAGCATCCATCAACATGGTATACGGCGGAGGCGGCTGTGGTAAGAAGGTTATGACATCTTCTTCAAGCCCTGGCGTAGCACTCATGCAGGAAGGCATCTCATATATGGCTGGTGCAGAAGTACCTGGTCTTATCGTCGACGTACAGCGCGGCGGTCCTGGCCTCGGAACCATCCAGCCCTCACAGAGCGACTATTTCCAGGCTACACGCGGTGGCGGCAACGGCGACTACTATGTAATCGTACTTGCTCCTAACTCAGTACAGGAAATGGCTGACTTTGTTGACCTTTCATTCACCCTTTCATTCAAGTACCGCATACCGGCTATGATTCTTAGCGACGGTGTTATCGGTCAGATGATGGAGAAGGTTGTGCTTCCGCCTATGAAGCCACGCCGCACAGAAGAGGAAATCATCAAGGAATGTCCTTGGGCAACAACAGGCAGAATAGGCAAGCGCGAACCCCTCGTTATCACTTCACTTGAATTGAAGCCAGAAATCATGGAGGTGCGCAACCTCAGGCTTCAGGAGAAGTATCGCCAGATTAAGGCTAACGAGGTACGCTACGAAACTAAGTTCATGGAAGACGCCGAATACATGATTGTGGCATTCGGTAGCGCTGCACGTATCGCAGAAAAGACCATAGAGCTTGCACGTGCTGAAGGCATCAAGGTGGGTCTTTTCCGTCCTATCACATTGTGGCCTTTCCCAGAGAAGGAGATCAAAGAAGCAGCCAAGAACCTCAAGGGTATCCTTGTTGCTGAGATCAATGCTGGTATGATGATTGAGGACGTACGTCTTGCTGTTGAAGGAGCTGTCAAGTGCGCTCACTACGGCAGATTGGGTGGCATTGTGCCAGAACCGGAAGAAATGGTTAAAGCTTTAAAGGAGGAATTCAAATGAACGATATAATTTCACCGGAGAACCTGGTATATAAGAAGCCGGAACTCCTTAACGACACCCACATGCACTACTGTGCAGGTTGCTCACACGGTGTCGTACACAAACTCGTAGCCGAAGTCATCGAAGAGATGGGCATGCAGGAAAAGGCAATAGGTATAAGCCCCGTAGGCTGCGCTGTGTTTGCATATAAGTATATCGACATCGACTGGCAGGAAGCAGCACACGGACGTGCTCCCGCTCTTGCTACAGCAGTTAAGCGTCTGTGGCCGGACCGCCTCGTATTCACATATCAGGGCGACGGCGACATGGCTTGTATCGGTACCGCAGAGAGCATCCACGCACTCAACCGTGGCGAGAACATCACACTTATCTTCATAAACAACGCAATCTACGGTATGACCGGTGGACAGATGGCTCCGACAACTCTTCTCGGAATGAAGACAGCTACATGTCCTTACGGTCGTGAGGCAAAACTGCATGGATATCCTCTCAATCTTTCTGAGATGGCTGTCACACTTCCCGGCACTTGCTACGTAACACGTCAGAGCGTGGAGAACGTCGCATCCATCAGAAAGGCAAAGGCTGCCATCAAGAAGGCCTTCACCGCTTCTATGGAAGGCAAGGGCTCATCACTTGTTGAGATTGTAGCTACATGTAACAGCGGATGGAAGATGCCGCCGGTGAAAGCTAACAAGTGGATGGAAGAAAACATGTTCAAACAATACCCGAAGGGTGACTTAAAAGATACGACAAGCCTATGAAAGCAGAAATAATTATAGCAGGCTTTGGAGGACAGGGAGTGCTCTCAATGGGTAAGATCCTCGCCTACTCAGGTCTGATGGAAGATAAAGAAGTGACATGGATGCCGGCTTACGGACCGGAGCAGCGCGGTGGTACCGCCAATGTCACAGTAATTGTTAGCGACGAGCCTATTTCGTCGCCCGTGCTCAGTAGCTACGACGTGGCTATTGTGCTCAACCAGCCGTCTCTCGACAAGTTCGAGCCGAAGGTTAAGCCGGGCGGAATCCTCATCTACGACGGATTCGGCATCATCAACCTTCCGACCAGAAAGGACATCAACGTATATCGCATTGATGCCATGGACAAGGCTGCAGAGTTGAAGAACTCTAAGGTGTTCAACATGATTGTACTCGGTGGACTCCTCAAGGTTTGTCCTATCGTAAGTACAAACGGTCTCAACAAGGCTCTTTACAAGACCTTGCCGGAGCGTCATCATGGCCTTATTCCTCTTAACATGGAGGCAGTAGAGGCAGGACAGCAGATTATCGAGAAAGTAGAATTGTAAAAAGAACTTAATTTTTATAACTCTCTAATTATTCGAAGGCGAGCCGCAGTGATGCGTCTCGCCTTCTTTGTTTAATGACCTTTGGTTAATAACTGTACGCAATAACGAATATAGTTATGTTTTTTACTGACTTTCAACTTTTTGTTGTATCTTTGCATTAGAATTATTAATTCTTTGCATAAGAATAATTAATATCGATATCGAATCGTAAAATAAATAACACAATAGATATTTAAAGTCAGGAACATATGACTACAGCAGAAGAAAAACCAATTGAAGAGAAGAAGAGCCTTAGTTTTGTAGAGCAGATGGTTGAAGCCGATCTCGCAGAAGGCAAGAATGGTGGACGTATACAGACACGTTTCCCGCCAGAGCCAAACGGATACCTGCACATCGGACACGCCAAGGCCATATGTATGGACTTTGGAGTAGCCGAAAAATATAACGGTGTCTGCAACATCCGCTTTGACGATACCAACCCTACAAAGGAGAACAACGAGTATGTGGAGAACATTCTGAACGACATCTCGTGGCTCGGATTCAAGTGGGGCAACATATATTATGCTTCCGACTATTTCGATCAGCTTTGGGAGTTCGCCGTTTGGATGATAAAGAACGGACACGCTTACATTGACGAGCAGACAGCAGAGCAGATTGCAGAACAGAAGGGCACACCTACTACTCCAGGTGTGGCTTCGCCTTACCGCGACCGTCCCATTGAGGAAAGCCTTGAGCTTTTCAACAAGATGAACACTCCCGAGTCTGTAGAGGGCAGCATGGTGCTTCGTGCCAAGCTGGATATGGCAAACCCGAACATGCACTTCCGCGACCCCATCATCTACAGAATCATCCACACTCCTCATCATCGTACTGGCACAAAGTGGAACGCTTATCCTATGTACGACTTCGCACACGGACAGAGCGACTTCTTCGAAGGCGTGACGCACTCAATATGCACATTGGAGTTTGTTCCTCACCGTCCTCTCTACGACAAGTTCATTGACTTCCTCAAGGAGATGCGCGGCGAGACTGAGAACATCCACGACTTCCGCCCACGTCAGATTGAGTTTAACCGTCTGAACCTGACATACACCATGATGTCTAAGCGTAAGCTTCTCGCTCTTGTGAACGAGGGCTTTGTATCAGGATGGGACGACCCACGTATGCCGACAATCTCAGGTATGCGCCGTCGTGGCTATTCACCTGAGTCAATACGCAACTTCATTGACTCTATCGGTTACACCAAGTTCGACGCACTGAACGAGATGGCACTTCTCGAGTCAGCCGTTCGTGACGATCTCAACAAGAGAGCATTGCGCGTATCGGCAGTTCTCGACCCCGTGAAGCTCGTTATCACCAACTATCCTGAAGGTCAGACAGAGGAGATGGAAGCTGTCAACAACCCTGAGAATGAGGCAGATGGCACACACACCATCACCTTCTCAAAGAACCTCTGGATTGAGCGCGAGGACTTTATGGAAGAGGCTTCCAAGAAGTTCTTCCGAATGACAGTGGGCAAAGAGGTGCGTCTGAAGAATGCCTACATCGTGAAGTGCACCGGTTGCACAAAGGACGAGAACGGCAACATCATAGAGATTCAGGCTGAATACGATCCGATCAGCAAGAGCGGTATGGAAGGTGCCAACCGCAAGGTGAAGGGTACGCTCCATTGGGTTTCAGCAGATCATTGCCACAAGGCACAGGTTCGTGTTTATGACCGACTCTTCACAGTGGCTGACCTCGGCGCTGACGAACGCGAATACCACGAGCTTCTCAATCCTGAGAGCCTCAAGACCATCGACAACTGCTACGTTGAGAACTATGCAGCAGAGCGCAAGCCAGGAGAATATCTCCAGTTCCAGCGCATCGGATACTTCATGGCTGACCCCGACTCAACTGCAGACCACCTTGTATTCAACAAGACTGTCGGCCTGAAAGACACTTGGGCAAAGAAGAACAAGTAACAAACAGATAAAAACAAAAGAGTAAGAACACAACTTACTTCGATGCTTAGTGTTTAATGTCAGAAAGCACTGCGTCCTTATTATACTAACTATTAAGAAGAATAATAAGCCAGTCCTGCTCGACATTAAGCATTAAGCATTTAAATTTTAAAAGGGGACCAACAACCTCCTACATATAAATGGACAACAAGGACAACTATTTCAAGAGTGAGGAATTCAAGGACATCCTGCACAGGTACGAGGAGGCGGAGAATTCCGGAAGACACGAATATCTTGGAAGCGACGAGCTGACCGACATAGCCGAATACTATTATAATCTTGGCAAGAACAAGGAATCAAGAAATACGCTCGACTATGCCATAGGTCTGCATCCCGGCGCAGCCATGCCTCTTGTCTTCAGAGGGCGCATGGCACTTATCGACGACCATGACGAGGAAAAGGCGAAGATGTATGTCAACCAGATTACCGACCAGCTGAATCTTGATTGTTTGTACCTGCATGCTGAAATCATGATTGCAGAAAACAATAGTGAAGGAGCTGACCGTTTCCTGCATGAGAAGATAGAGTGCATTGACGAAGACGATGTACCAGACTATATCCTTGACATCGCCATGATGTTCATGGACTATAATCTTCCTGACAAAGCTCAAGAATGGCTTGAAAGGTCTGACGAGACGGACCTTATGGACTATCGCGAGACAAAAGCCCGTATTGCCTTTGCACGTGGAGACTACAAGCAGAGCGAGATGATATTCGAGCAATTGCTTGATGAAGACCCCTACTCCGGACGCTACTGGAACTCGCTTGCCTCCACACAGTTCATGAGCAACCGCATTAACGACTCCATCACATCCAGCGAGTATTCCATTGCCATAAATCCCAACGACGAGGACGCCCTGCTCAACAAAGCTAACGGACTCTTCTCGCTCGGCAATTATATAGAAGCGGCTAAATATTACGAACGACTGGGCAAGTTATGTCCTAAAGAAGGCACAGCAGAACTCTTCATCGGCAACTGTCTTCTCAATACGGGCAAAGCGGAAGAAGCATTGGCACATTACCAGAAGGCTCTGCAGCTGATGGACAAGAATAATGTCTATACAATTGAAGGACTGCAATGCCTCGCCTTTACCTACTCGCAATTAGGAATGACAGAAAAGGCAATGGAAGCCATTGACATGGCTCTACAGCAGAAAGGCGTCAACGAAAACGAGATAATGGTGGTCCGCGGACACATCCTGCTCGAACACGGCAGCATAAAGGAAGCCATAGAGTGCTTCGTAAAAGCCTTGAGAGCAACGGCATTCTCACACGAGATATTCTTCCGCATCGCCATATCCGTCTTCGACTGCGGTTACCCGAAGATAGCCTACAGAATGTTCAAGGCTTACACGGAGATTCATGACCAGCCGGGCGACGAGGGACTTGCTTATCTGGCAGCATGCTGCGCAAGGATGAACAAGAAGGAAGAATACCTGAAATACCTCAAACAAGCGTGCGAACGAAATCCGCTTGAGGCAAGAAAGATTTTTGCAGACGACTTCCCCATCGGCATGGATCCGAAAGATTATTACGACTACGAAGTAAGTAAAAACACGGTAAACGGAAACGATGACCGTTAATATTAATTTCCAACTAACACATTAAGTTATTATTATGAATTCAGCAGAATTGTTCCTTTGGGTTCTTAACAATCTAAACTATTGGGTGATAACACTCTTTATGGCTATCGAGAGTTCGTTCATTCCCTTCCCCTCGGAAGTAGTGGTTCCTCCAGCAGCATGGAAGGCAATGGATCCAGAAAGCGGAATGAGCCTCATCCTCGTTATTGTTTTCGCAACTATCGGTGCCGATATAGGAGCACTCATCAATTATTACCTTTCCAAGTGGCTGGGACGCCCCATCATCTATCGCTTTGCTGACAGCCGCATAGGTCACATGTGCCTTATTGACCGTGCAAAGGTGGAGAAGGCAGAGGCTTTCTTCCGTGAGCATGGCGCAGCATCCACGTTTTTCGGACGACTGGTACCAGCGGTGCGTCAGCTTATTAGCATTCCGGCTGGTCTCTCAGGCATGCACATCGGCAAGTTCCTTCTCTATACCACCCTTGGTGCAGGTGTATGGAACTCTGTGCTGGCAGTAATCGGATGGTCAATCTACAAATACACCAACTATAAGACCACACACGACGTTTACGAGCAGGCACTCAAGTACAGCCATGAGATTGGATACGTGCTCTTAGGACTTGCCGTTGTCATTGTGGCTTTCCTTGCATACAAGGGAATGAAGAAGACAAAGTAAGAAACAATGTCATAACCATCCACAAAAGAGAACGTAAAACTGTTTGTGGCAAAGAAATCTTAAAAACTATGAACCAGACAACAAAAGAGAAAAGTAACAAAAAGCAAACCAAGCAGCTTGTGCTCTGGATTGGCGCCTTGGCAATAGGTGCCGTATTAGGCATGTTCGGCATCGGGTGGCTCAATGGACTGATGAACTTCATCGCCACTGTCTACACCCGCCTGTTCCAGCTCTTGGCTGTACCAACCATCGCCTTGGCAGTGACCACCACCTTGGCATCGCTTGGCAATCAGGCTGATACAGGCAAGATATTCCGACACGCCCTCACCTACACCATGCTCACCACAATAGCAGCAGCTGCTGTCGGCTTGGTGCTTTACAACATCATAGCCCCAGGCAACCTTCCCGCAGCCTTGGTGCAGAGCGGCATGGCTGACGTGCCTCAGAACTTGGGAGAGACATCTTACTACGATCATATCTTGGGCGTAATACCCAACAATATCATCAAGCCATTCGCAGAAGGCAACGTGCTGTCCATATTGATGTTGGCAGCAGCCATCGGCATAGCCTTGGCAAAAATGCCTCAGACGGACAAGAAGGACGTGGTCATAAAGGGACTGTTCGGTCTGCAAGACCTGTTGTTCATGCTCATTCACGGACTTATATGGACATTGCCTTTGGGCATCATGGCGTTTGCCGCACAGCTCTCAGCTCAGTTCTCGGCAGGCATCGTGATGGCATCGCTCGGCAAGTACGTGGCAGTAATCTTAGGTGGCAACGTCGTACAGTTCTTCATCGTACTGCCATTGTTCCTCTTGGCAAGGGGCATCAATCCGATAAGGACTTTAGGCAGAATGATGCCTGCTGTGCTTATGGCGCTCTTCACCAAGAGCTCGGCAGCCACATTGCCCGTCACGATGCAGACAGCTGAGAACCGAATGGGAGTATCCAGCAAGGTATCGCGCTTCGTATTGCCCATCTGCACAACCATCAACATGAACGGCTGCGCTGCGTTCATACTGGTTACATCTCTCTTTCTGATGCAGAACGGAGGCATGGAGCTGTCATTGTCCACAATGATTGTCTGGCTCTTCATCTCCGTTCTCTCTGCCATAGGCAATGCCGGAGTGCCGATGGGATGTTACTTTCTCACTCTCTCACTCATGTCAGGAGTGAATGCTCCGATAGGAATTATGGGCATCATCCTGCCCCTCTACACCATAATAGACATGATAGAGACAGCAGAAAACGTCTGGTCAGACTCCTGCGTCTGCGCAATGGTGGACAAGGACATGAAGAAATAACCACAATGGGATATAAAAACAAAATATCGGAAGTTAAGCGGTTTGCTTATCTTCCGATATTTTTATATATAAAGTCTTACCTTCTTATTATAGCAGATTCTGTCTTATTCCTCCGCGAACTGTCTGATACGCTGTTCCTCCGACAGCTTGCAAACCAACAGCGAACCCTGGTTCTCCGCCACGATATAGCCGTCGAGACCCTGCACAACCACCTTCTTCTCACCGATGGTATGCACGATGCAGTTATGCGAGTCGAAGAACTTGATGTTTTCGCCTATTGCCGTATTGCCGTATAGGTCGTGATTGGTCTTCATGAGCAGCGAGGTCCATGTGCCGAGGTCGCTCCATCCGAAGTTGGCAGGACACACGAATATCTCCTCCACCTTCTCCATAATGGCGTAATCCACAGAAATATTCTCGCATTCCTGATAGCGCTTATCTATCAAATCCTGCTCCTGCGACGTACCGTATACGTCAAGCATGCTCTCAAACAATTTGCTTATCGCCGGACTGTAAACTCGGAAAGCGTTCACTATCGTTGAGACGCTCCATACGAAGATGCCGGCATTCCAGAGATAATTCTTATGCTTGATATATTCCTCTGCGGTCTGCAGGTCTGGTTTCTCACGGAACGAGTCTACACGATAAATCTCACGATTGCGTGGCGACGAAGCCGAGAGATCAGCAAGAATATATCCATAGCCTGTCTCCGGTCTTGTCGGGGTCATTCCCAATGTAACGATGGCGTCCGTACCAGCCGTGAATTTCAAGCACGACTTTATCACACGTCTGAATTCATCGGTATCAGTAACGATATGGTCGCTCGGCGTAACCACCACATTTGCCTTCGGGTCCTTCGACTTTATTCGCCAGCTCACATAAGCAATGCACGGCGCAGTATTGCGGCGACATGGCTCCAGCAGGATGTTCTCCTTGTTTATCTCAGGCAACTGCTCACTTACCAAGGAGGCATACTTCTTGTTTGTAACCACCCAAACATTTTCTACCGGGCATATATCCTTAAACCTGTCGAAGGTAAGCTGCAGTAATGTACGACCGACACCGAGGATGTCGATAAACTGTTTGGGACAATCAGGAGTGCTCATAGGCCAGAAACGACTGCCTACGCCACCTGCCATAATTACAATGTGGTTGTTTGTGTGAGCCATAATATTAAATATTAGTGATTATTCATTCTGCAAATATAGATAAAAATACTCAGATTATACCAAATCCCTCAAGTATTTTTTCCGAATATTGTCTTTTTCTGAATACTACAGATTTTATACATCAAAAACAACGTAAATGCACGTTTTGGGGCTATAGGAAAGTAAGTTGAAGTTCCTCGTCAGAGACATTATCAGCGCATTCGTCACCTATCGTTTGTGGCTCGTCTGTATCAAGAAACTCCAGCTCCAGCTGTCTTACCTTACGCGACTCCATATTGATGACATACACTCCTCTCCTTGCCGTACGCAGAACCATGGGGCAACACCCCTTCACGTTACGCACAAGCCAAGCCTGCACATAACGACGCACCTCCTCCATGTCGAGTGGTTCGAAGAGCGAGCTGCACGCATTCCTCACATGCAGCGATATTTTCTGCACGGAAAGTCCTTCCTGACCTGCGGCATGCAGCACCCGTATGATTTCTGTTTCGTATTTTATATTTGTCATCAGTGGCAAGGATTCTTAATTTAAACTCAAGGCAAGAAGTTATGCGTGCGTATAACACACACATATTTATATAAGCTAAAAAAGGAGTTGTTCACATAAATGCGGACAACTCCTTTCGATGTATTGGTTTCTCGCAATTTAGGCGAGGGTGAGGAGGTTTTCCTCAGCCTTGATCTTGCCCTCCTTCAAGAGCCAGCCGATTCCGAGATAAACTTCTTCGTTGCTGATACTTGCTGCTTTAGCAATCTCTACCACACTCAGCGGCTTCTCAGCGGCTGCCAATGCCTGATATACGTCTCCAGCACGGAAACCTACATTCTCTGCATTTACATCAACTACAACCTCAGCCTTCTTTGCAGTAGTCTTCTTGGTAGTAGCTGTCTTTGCGGTTGCGACCTTCTTTGTCGCAGTCTTCTTAACTGTTGCTTTCTTTTCTGTCATAATTTAGTATAAAAACATTAACAATTCTATCATATAAGGACGAATAGAATATTTATCTTTTACAAAAGTAAGCATTTTTTTAACAAATGGATAATAATTACACAAAAAAAGCCCGAATAATCGGGCTCCTTTTGTGTATGAATTGTATTTCTTGACTTATGTCAACATATTTTACTTGTCTGACTGGCAGCCAAGAATATCACGTTATCTTTTTAATCCTGCTTGCGGATGTCAAGCAACAGTTCGTCCAACTGCTTCTGATCAATAGCAGACGGAGCGTCCAGCATTACGTCGCGTCCAGAGTTGTTCTTCGGGAATGCGATGCAGTCACGGATTGAGTCGAGACCTGCCATGATAGAGACGAAGCGGTCGAGTCCGAAAGCCAGACCTGCGTGAGGTGGTGCTCCGTACTTGAAGGCATTGATAAGGAATCCGAACTGTGCCATCGCTCTCTCCTCAGTGAAGCCGAGGATGCCGAACATCTTCTCCTGCAGCTTGCTGTCATGGATACGTAAGCTACCGCCGCCTACCTCGATGCCGTTGCAAACGAAGTCGTAAGCCTTTGCGCGTACCTGCTCCGGATGTTCGTCGAGGAGAGGAATGTCATCGGGATTAGGCATTGTGAAGGGATGGTGCGTGGCCATGAGACGCTGCTCTTCGTCGCTCCACTCAAAGAGCGGGAAGTCAATAATCCACAGACACTCAAACTTGTCCTTGTCTCTGAGTCCGAGACGGTCACCCATCTCCAGACGGAGAGAGCAAAGCTGCACGCGTGTCTTGTTGGCGTTGTCACCGGAAAGGATAAGCACGAGGTCGCCGTCCTTTGCACCGGCTGCCTCTTTCACCTTTGCCAGAACCTCAGGTGTGTAGAACTTATCCACTGAAGACTTCACTGTTCCGTCCTCGTTGAACTTGATATACACAAGACCCTTGGCGCCGATCTGCGGACGCTTTACGAAGTCTGTTAACTGGTCGAGCTGCTTGCGTGTATAGTTGGCGCAACCCGGAACGCAGATACCGCCGATGTAGGCAGCGTCGTTGAATACAGAGAATGTGCCAGTGCCCTTCAGCACGTCCATAAACTCCACAAACTCCATGCCGAAGCGGAGGTCCGGCTTGTCGCTACCGAAGCGGCGCATAGCCTCATGCCATGTCATCTGCTGCAGCTTGGCAGGAAGCTCCACGCCACGGATTTCCTTAAAGAGGTGGCGAGCCATATCCTCAAACAGATTGATGACATCATCCTGATCGACGAAAGACATCTCACAGTCTATCTGTGTAAACTCCGGCTGACGGTCAGCACGAAGATCCTCGTCACGGAAGCACTTTGCAATCTGGAAGTAACGGTCGAAACCGCTGACCATAAGAAGCTGCTTCAGAGTCTGCGGGCTCTGCGGAAGCGCATAGAACTGTCCCGGATTCATACGTGAAGGCACCACGAAGTCGCGTGCACCCTCCGGTGTCGATCCGATAAGGATAGGTGTCTCCACCTCAATGAAGTTCTGTGCGTCGAGGAAGTTACGGATAAGTATGGTCATACGGTGGCGCAGTTCCAAGTTCTTGCGCACCATAGGACGGCGAAGGTCCAGATAGCGATACTTCATACGGATGTCGTCGCCGCCGTCAGTATTGTCCTCAATGGTGAACGGAGGTGTGGCGCTCGGCGAGAGGACGTTGAGGTCCTTTACGATAATCTCTACGTCGCCAGTCGGAAGATTGGCGTTCTTACTCTCACGCTCGTTTACTGTGCCCTTTACCTGAATGCAGAATTCGCGTCCGAGCTTAGAAGCGCGAGCACACAATTCGCTGTCGTCAGAATCGTTAAAGACCAGCTGTGTGATACCATAACGGTCGCGCAAGTCGGCAAAAATCATGCCTCCCATCTTTCTTACGCGCTGTACCCATCCGGCGAGTGTTACCTCCTTGCCGGCATCTGAGAGCCTGAGCTCTCCGCATGTGTTCGTTCTATACATTTTTATAAATATATATGTTATGATTATTTTCCTATAATGCCATATAGCCACTTGGCTACATTTTATCTCTACAAAGGTATAGTGTTTGCGCCAAATAGCCAAATTTATTTTCAGTTTTAGGTACTCTTTCCACAATATTGCCACATTCCACAGCCACATAACCACATAGTTCCCTACAGCGCAATAAGATATATCCAACGTTAAAATGTGGAATATTAATAGGCTGGAAATATAATAAATGTAAAAAAAAGCCCGTAACAGGCTGTCAAAACCACAAAATTACTAATTTTGCAACGTTATAATACATAATCAAGAGAATATGAAAAAATTTTTGATAATGTCCATCATGCTGCTTATGAGCGTATGCTATGCCATGGGACAGCAGAATCAGGCCTCCATCAAGTTTGAAAAGGTGGTCTACAACTTTGGAAAGTTCTCTGAGAAAGAACCGGTACAGAAATGTGTATTCACCTTTGTCAACGCCGGAACAGCCCCGTTGGTAATCAATCAGGCTGTGGCAAGTTGCGGCTGCACGGTGCCTTCTTACACCAAGACTCCCATCAAGCCGGGCGAGAAGGGTGAGATAAAGGTTACCTACAACGGCAAGGGCGCTTTCCCCGGACACTTCAAGAAGACCATCACGGTCCGCACCAATGGTGTGACGGAGCTGACACGTCTTTACATTGAGGGAGTCATGGAAGAGGCAAACTAAAGCTTAGCAAACAAACATTCATTAATTAATAATAAAGGTAGAGACCGGTGATGCTGATCTCTACTTTTTTTATAGCCATAACCCACCCCACAAAAATACAAGCTCATCATGATATTCTATTTCTCCTGCACGGGCAACACCCGATGGGCTGCGCACAAGATAGCAGAAGCCACCGGAGACACTCTTATTGATATAGCCGCGGAACTAAGAAAGGCTGACGAGGAAGACGCTACGGACAAGGAGCGGACATTCAGCTACACCCTGTCAGCTGACGAAAGCCTCGCATTCTGCTTTCCCGTACACGGATGGCGTCCGCCATTGGCTGTAAGGAATTTCATCCGTAGGCTGCGCATCTGCAAAACAACCGACAACTATTGCTATGCCGTATGCACAGCAGGTGATACAGTCGGTGAGGCAATGGACATCTTCGAAGCCGACCTTGCAGCTGTGGGCATAAAGACGGACTGCTGCATATCGCTGCTCATGCCCGAATCGTATGTGGGTCTGCCGTTCATGGACGTGGACAAAGCTGAAGCGGAACGCAGGAAGAAGACCGAGGCTGACCGCCGTCTCCAGGATTTCATCGCTGACATAAAATGCCACAAGGCAGGCATCCGCGACATTACCGTAGGCAGATGGCCACGCATCAACAGCCGGCTCATAGGCGAAGCTTTCACTAAATGGATTATCGGCGACCGCCCGTTCCGCGTTGATGCCAAGAAGTGCATAAAATGCGGAAAGTGTGCTGCTGTATGTCCCGTCGGCGACATCAGCTTCGTGAAGGGATGTACGCCACAATGGAAGCACAACGGCAAGTGTCTGTCATGCTTCGCCTGCTATCACCATTGCCCCACCCGCGCCATCGAATACGGCGGACGAACTAAGGGCAAGGGACAATACTATTACGAGAAGAACGAAAAAACGATAATCAGCAAAGCATAATTACAAAAGCAAAAAGAAAAGGAAGTTCGGGATCATATCACCTGAACTTCCTTTTCTTTTTATATCTTTAATACTGTCTTTCTCCGAAGATATACGTACCGACACGTACCATCGTCGAGCGGCACTCTACGGCTATCTTATAGTCATGGCTCATGCCCCACGAACGCTCGCAGAAGCTGTCGTCGTCAGCGAAGTAGCGTGCCTTCATCTCGTCGAAGAAGTCGGCGGCAAGGCTGAATTCCTTTCTGATGACATCCTCGTCGCTGACATGCGACGCCATCATCATAAGTCCGCATATCTGCACGTTCTTCATCTCGCGCCACTCCCCTTTCTCCAGGAGTTCGCGGCAAGCGTCGAGTGACAGACCGTACTTGGTCTCCTCCTCCGCAATATGAAGCTCGAGAAGCACCTTTATGACACGTCCGTTCGCCGCAGCCTGCTTGTTTATCTCGCGAAGCAGCTTCAGCGAGTCCACAGCGTCTATCATAGATATGTAAGGCGCTATAAACTTCACCTTATTGGTCTGAAGATGACCAATGAAGTGCCATTCTATGTCACGCGGAAGCTCTTTCACTTTCGCTGCAAGTTCCTGTTCGCGGCTCTCACCGAACAAGCGTTGTCCGGCATCATAAGCTTCGCGTATCAACTCCGCAGGATGAAACTTGCTTACTGCCACCAGCCTTGTGCTGTCCGGCAGATTGTCCTTCACCTCCTGCAGTCTGCGTGCGATGTCCGTATCCATACCAGTTATTGTTTATTATTTGTTTTTTATCCTTCGAACTCCGGCTTGTCGTTCTTCTCCTCCTTCTTGAGGGGAGCATTGTGCTCGAAGACATCCATAATCTTTGTGTCTGCGATGTTCACAATCTCATAGTCGATGGCAGTCTTGCCCATCGATTCGTCGATGTTCTTCACAGCAGCGTTGAATGAAGCTGCCTGCACGAGGAAGTTCACGTTAGAACGCTTCTCCTTTGCAGTCTTCTCGTCCACCACTACGAAGGCGAGCTTAGCCTTATACCAGTGGCTGTCGTTCTCGTTATCGCTGAAGAAAATCTCGCCGTACGAAGCAGGCGAAATGCTCTTTACGTTGAAGTCGCCGCTTACATAAGGCTCCATCTCCTTTGTGATCACCTCCTCTGCCTCACCGAAAGTGAGAGCGTCCACTACGTATGTCTCGTTCACCTTCTTCTGACCATCCTCTGTCTGGCGCTCATAACGCACCGTGGTCTCAAACCAATTTGCTGTTCTTGATCTCATTTGTCTTTTTATGTTTTTATCTTTTCGTTCGTTTTGTCGTTTGCCCAACGATAAGGGAAGACAAAATTAATAATTAATTCTGAATAATAAATGTAGTTTACGATATTTATTATTTCCGGGGCATATACAAACAAAAAAGCCGGAAAAACATTTCGTTCTTCCAGCTTCATCTTAGTTGGCGGTGCGTACGAGACTCGAACTCGTGACCCCATGCGTGACAGGCATGTATTCTAACCAACTGAACTAACGCACCAATGTTTTCGGATAAACTCCGAGTGCCTTTACCTTATTTAGTTGGCGGTGCGTACGAGACTCGAACTCGTGACCCCATGCGTGACAGGCATGTATTCTAACCAACTGAACTAACGCACCAATAAGGTATGTTGCTTTTGAAACGACTCGGCGCGGTGCGTACGAGACTCGAACTCGTGACCCCATGCGTGACAGGCATGTATTCTAACCAACTGAACTAACGCACCAAAATCACTAATTGCTTTTGGATGGCTACCGTGTCATTTTTTTAGCGAGTGCAAAGGTAGAGATTTTTTCCGAAACTCCAAAACTTTTCAGCTCTTTTTTTTCAAAAAATTTTCTGCATTACTATCGCATCCTTGTACGTCATGCCATCAAACAGCCACTCTTTCAGCACGTTACGCCCCGTAAATCCCGTTTCAGAAAAAAGTTGCTGCGATGCCACATTGTCCGTAGCAATGATGGCATAGAGCTGATGTAGGTGGAGAGTGCGTAGCGCATAATGACACACCTGGCGTACTGCGTCACGTGCCAGACCGCGTCCACGATACTCCGTCATCACCACTACGCTCACTTCGGCGCGTCTGTTGGAGGCGTCAAAGTTGAAGACATCCACCAGTCCCACCCTGTTGCCGCTCCGGTCCTCCATAACCATCCTCACCTGTCCGTCGGCATAAATGTCGTTAGAAGCATTGGCGATGTAGTCATGCAGCACGTAGCGCGAGTAAGGAACGTTCGTACAACCGACGTCCCACACCTCCTTGTCATTCTCCATAGCGTAGAGAAAGTCGAGGTCTTCAGGCTCCATCGCCCTCAGCCTCACAATAGCGTCATCATTCATTTGAATATATCCTCACCGGTTATCACTATGTTGGTCTTCGGATTATAAGTTCCGATACGCACCGTTTCCTTTGGACTGCGCTGGAAGATGCCGAATATGTCCTTATAGCTGTATGCTCCTGTATCGTACACCACGTACGTACGTGCCGCATCCTGCACATCCAAGCCCAGATGTCCGTCCGGCATATCGTTGGCATGCCCTTCGAAGAAGTCGGCTTCCAAGGCGTTACGCTTCGCTATCTGACGACACTTCGCCACAGCCTTACGTGATCCTATAAATATATAATGTGGCGTTATGCGTTTCCGATGGCTTAGCAGTCCGAGCTTTTTCTCCACGGAATGTATCTGCATCTTCACGAACGTCGCCGTGGCCTTCACGTAGATGGCTGTCTTGACGGGCAGCGAAACCAGCAGACTCATGCCGCCGTAATGCTTGCGGAAGAAAATCAGCATGGCGTCATAGAAGACGTGCACGTAACGGAAAGACGACTTATGTGCGCTCTCTCCCTTGTAATGCAGTATCACGGAAGGCAGATACCAGTTCTCATAACCGCCCTTAAGAAGGCGGTAAGAGAGGTCGATGTCCTCGCCGTACATAAAGAAGTCTTCGTCCAGCAAGCCTATCTTGTCCAGCGCCGAGCGTCTGAGCATGCAGAAAGCACCGCTTATCACCTCTATCTGCGTCGGCTCGTCCCATGAGAGATAACTCATATAGTACTTGCCGAAACGTCGGCTCTTAGGATACTTGGCGCACAGACCGCTCATCTTATAGAAAGCCGTCATCGGCGAAGGCAGACCGCGGCGCGACTCCATAGCCGAGCGTCCGTCGTCGCAGAGCATCCTCACTCCTGCCCCACCCGCATTTGGATGGTCCTCCATGAAGCTGAGCACGTCACGGATGGAGTCTTCAGCCACGATGGTGTCAGGATTGAGCAGCAGCACATACTCGCCGCAGCTTTGCTTTATTGCCACATTGTTGGCACGTGAGAAGCCGAGGTTATGGTTGCTGTTTATGAAGTTTATCTCAGGAAAGCGTTCGGTGATATATTCCACGGTACCGTCGCCGGAATGGTTGTCCACGACATATATCTCCGCCTCAATGCCTTCCGTTGCCTTCTCCACAGCCAGCAGACATTGCTCCAGATAGAACCTTACCTTATAGCTTACTATTATAACAGAGAGTTTCAATGGTATGTATGATTTTTGGGATTATTTATTTATCTCCGACTCGCAACGCGCCTTTGTCGGAACAATAAAGGTGAGCGCCAGCAGCAGGACAATGGCCAGATAGCCGAACGCCACGTTCATATACAGATAATACAGTATGGTGTTTATCACCATCGGCAGGCAAAGCGCCAGCAGACGCGTCATACCGAAGCGCAGCAATGCCTCTGCTGACACCAGCTTCTTACGTATGGCCTCAAAGCGGAAGAGGCGCAGCATGAAGGGAATGGCGCAGATGGACACCAGCTCCATCACCATCGTCAGCACAAACTCGTCGCTGCCACCGCTCTTCAGAATTCCGGAAGGCAGAATGTCTGTCTCGAACAGCACCACCGTAAGGCCCGATATGACAAGCGACGCTATGTACGCCGCCATCAATGATTGTTGTGTTTTCTTCATCGTTCGTTGTTGTCGTTATTCATCACCGTGCGGTTGAGCAAAGCTCTGCCCAGCGTCACCTCATCGGTGTATTCCAGTTCGTCGCCCACGGATATGCCGCGTGCAATGACGCTCACCACTACGTCGTAGCCCGAAAGCTTGCGCGAGATATAGAAGTTGGTGGTGTCGCCCTCCATCGTGGAGCTTAAAGCCAAAATCACCTCCTTCACTCCACCGTTCGCCACGCGCTCCACAAGCGAGTCCACCTCGATATCGCTCGGTCCGATGCCGTCCATCGGCGAAATGATGCCGCCCAGAACATGATAGAGTCCGCGATACTGTTGCGTATGCTCCACAGCCATAACGTCACGTATGTTCTCTACAACGCATATCGTGGAGGCGTCACGCTGACGGTCGGCGCATATCGGGCAGATGTCGGTGTCGCTGATGTTGTGACAGACCTGACAATACTTTATGTTGGAGCGCATGTCCGTTAGGGCATTGGCAAAGGCGCTGACCTCCTCTTCGGGACGGCGCAGCATATCGAGGACAAGGCGCAGCGATGTCTTGCGCCCTATCCCCGGCAGTTTCGAGAATTCAGCCACGGCCTTCTCCAGGAGTTTCGACGGATAAGCTTCCTCCATCATTCCTTGAAGAGATAAATTCCCACGCCGAGGCGTAGGCCGATTGTGGAAAAGTCGCTGTGCTTCTTGAACGACTGGTCGTAATATATGGCTGGCTCTACGGTCACCGTGCGACTGAGGAAGAAGGCGTAACCCACTTCCACGCCCGGCATGATGTCGTCATAACCGCCGCTGGCATGCAGAAACTTACAGTTGGCACCGAGGAAGACACCGTTCTGCTCTATATAGTAGCGTCCGCCCACGCCCACCATAAACTTGGTGGGTACGGCGTCATTGCCGCTACGCTCGTATGAAGTCTGTCCGAGGAGCATAAGATCGTCCGAAACCATATAGCCTGCCTGTGCCTGCACGCCAAGCGTGAACTTGTCAGCACCCGTATATTTCATGTTAAGCCCCGTCAGCGAACCTCCGACATACACCTTTCCGGCCTCAAACTGGGCATTTGCGGCTACCGTAGTAAGAAGGGCAACCGCCATCGCAATAAGTTTCTTTCTCATAAATATGAATGGATATAGTTATTGTAATTGCAAAAGTAATAAAAATATCTCTACTCACATCCATGGATATGACAATAATAAGACAGCCCTTTAGTTTTTTTTACAGGAATAACGGATCAGACAGCTCACTACTTCTCACCTTTCCTCATCAGGTAACCGGCGAATATTCTGGCAGCGTTCTCCACCTTGGCGGCGCAGGGACGCTTCTTGTAGTATTCGGCGGTGCGTGGTGAGGCGACGTAGGAAAAGTGGGCTTTCTCGTAACCGTTAAGTCCGAGAAGCTCGGCGCAAATGAGGGAGCCGTTCTGGGCTTCCGACTCATGGAGCAACTCCTGCACCACCTTATAGCATGCCGACTTGCCCTCACGGTCAGCACCTTCCGTCTGACCGCAGTCGAGTCCGACGAGGGTGACGATGCCGGAGACGGCACCACACATCATACGCATACGTCCTACTCCACCTCCAAAGCCGGCTGCGATGCGCTTGGCAAGCTGGTCGTCAACGCCATAAAGGTCGGCGAAAGCTGCCACTACTGACTGACAACAACCGTAACCCTGCATGAAGAGGTCGACGGAGCGACGGACACGTTGCTCAAGTTCGGGGGTGAGAACGGGAGCTGCATTGAGACTTCCCTCACTGGCGAAGATGGCGCTAAGCTCGGCTTTATACTGCTGGCAGTCCTTGAAGACGATGCCGTGCATGCCGTAGGCTCTGGCTGCCTTGATGTTGTCCTCACGGTCGTCAGCGAAGACACACTCCTCGGGGCGCAAGTGGAAGCGGCTGCAGAGGATGTCATAAATCTCGCGCTCGGGCTTGACGACGTGTTCCTCAGAAGAGATGACGCGTCCGTCGAGGAGGCTGAAGATGGGGAACTGCTGCATGGTCTGATGTACGCAGCTGCACCAGTTGGTGAGGCCGTAGAGACGATATCCCTCTGCCTTGAGGCTGGTGAGGAGATCGCGCATTCCGGGTATCTCGCCGAGGACGAACTCTGTATAGTGGGCGCCGAACTGTGCTATCTGATCCTTCCACTGCGACATAGCCTCCTGCATGTCGGCTATGATCTGTGGGAAGGTGCGCGACTCGCGGTCGAGCCGCTCATTCCACTTATCGTTCATGAGGTGGTCGTAGAACTGCTCTGACTCGGCGTGTGAGGCGAAGTACTTGTCGATGACCACGTAGTAGTCGTAATCGACAAGCACCTTGCCAAAATCGAATATCAAGTTCTTTATCATTTCTTCTTTTCTTTTAAAGCTGATTACTACGTATAGCTAAATAATCACCCTAAAATATATCTTCCTGTCGGTATCAGGCTGCGCCTACTAATTAATAAATAAAAAATACTAATTAATAATTGTATCTACTCGTCCGCCTGTACCTCAAGTGTGTACTGGCTGGATCCGTCGAAGCAATGGGTGCAGACCTGACACTTGGGCAAGCCAATGGCAGCGATGAGCTGTTCGATGGTGTTGAACTTCAGAGAGGTGAGACCGAGCTGTGAGCGGATTTCGTCCACCATGCGGTTATACTGCGGAGAGCCGGTGGTGGCATACTTTTCAAGGTCCTTGTTGGCGTCGCCTTCGAACTTCTCGATGATGCGTCGTGTGATCAGCTCCATGTCGCTCTTCGAGGACGTGAATCCGATGAAGGGGCAGCTGTAAACGAGGGGCGGACAGGCAATGCGCATGTGGCATTCCTTGAGACCTGCCTGATCGAAGAGCACCTTGACGTTGTCGCGGAGCTGTGTGCCGCGGACGATGGAGTCGTCGCAGAAGAGGACACGCTTGCCGTTGAGCATCGCCTTGTTGGGGATGAGCTTCATCTTTGCCACAAGCGAACGCATCGACTGGTTGGCGGGGGTGAAGGAGCGCGGCCATGTGGGGGTGTACTTGGCTATGCAGCGCTGGTAAGGCACGCCCTTTCCGGCTGCGTATCCCATAGCCATGCCGGTGCCTGAGTCGGGGATGCCCGAGCAACAGTCCACCTCCACGTCGTCTGTCTTGGCGAGATTAAATCCGTTTGTGAATCGTGCTTCCTCGACGTTCTTTCCTTCGTACGTGGATGTGGGGAATCCGTAATACACCCAGAGGAAGGAGCACACCTGCATCTTCTTGTTGGCAGGGCGCAGCTGTGTGAGGTTGTCGGCGGTGAGGCTGACAATTTCGCCGGGTCCGACGTTGTAGCACTCCTCGAAGTCGAGGTTAGGGAAAGAAGTGGATTCGCTTGAGGCGGCGTATGCACCGTCCTTCTTACCTATAATAATAGGTGTGCGCCCCCATGCGTCGCGGGCGCAGATGAGCGAGTCTTCGGTAAGAATCATCATGGTGCAGGAGCCCTTGATGGAGTGATAGACGTTCTCGATGCCTTCGCGGAAAGTCTTGCCTTGCGTAATGAGCAAGGCCACAAGCTCTGTCTGATTGGTGGAACTCTGCGAGAGTTCGGCGAAGTGCATGTTCTTGTCGAGCAGCTTCTGTGTAAGCTCCTCAATGTTGACGATCTTTGCCACCGTGCAGATGGCGAAGCGTCCAAGATGCGAATTGAAGACGATGGGCTGTGCGTCGGTGTCGCTAATCACGCCGATGCCCGCCGTGCTGCCCTCAAATCTGTCGAGCGTAGACTCGAACTTGGTGCGGAAGTACGAGCTCTCCAGATTGTGGATAGAGCGTGTAAATCCTTTTTCCTTACTGTACATCGCCATACCGCCGCGGCGGGTTCCGAGATGTGAATTGTAGTCAGTTCCATAGAAAACGTCTGCCACGCAGCTTTTCTTGGAAATGGTGCCAAATATGCCTCCCATAAAAATCCTGATGTTAGAGTATCCAGTTTTTGAAAATAATGAGTGCAAAGTTAGTTATATTCCACGAAAAAAGTGGCATTGATGCTAAAAAAATCGAAAAAGACACAACAATGTTAATTATAAGATGTATCTTTGCAGATAAAAAAGTCAAGAAAATTTCAAAATAATTTATATTATATGAGTTTGAAAATTGTTGTACTTGCCAAGCAAGTACCCGACACACGAAACGTCGGCAAGGACGCCATGACGGCGGAAGGTACCGTCAACCGCGCCGCTCTGCCGGCTATCTTCAATCCTGAAGACCTGAACGCTCTGGAGCAGGCTCTGCGCTTGAAAGAGCAGAACCCCGGCTCCACTGTAGGAGTATTGACAATGGGTCCTCCGCGTGCAGCCGAGGTGATTCGCCAAGGCCTTTACCGCGGTGCCGATACGGGATGGCTACTGACCGACCGCCTCTTCGCAGGCGCTGACACCCTCGCCACTTCTTACGCCCTTGCCACCGCCATCAAGAAGATCGGCGACGTGGACGTTGTTATCGGCGGACGCCAGGCCATCGACGGCGACACGGCACAGGTTGGACCGCAGGTGGCTCAGAAGCTGGGCCTCTCGCAGGTGACATACGCCGAGGAAATCCTCAAGTGTGAGGACGGCAAGCTGACCATACGCCGCCATATCGACGGTGGCGTGGAGACCGTAGAGGCTCCGATGCCACTCGTAGTAACCGTAACCGGATCGGCTGCTCCCTGCCGCCCTGCCAACGCCAAGCTTGTGATGAAATACAAGCGTGCCACAGCTCCTATGGAGCGCCAGCCCGAAGCAAAATATAACTACCTGTACGAGGAGCGTCCTTACCTCACACTCAACCAGTGGACAGTGGCTGATGTGGACGGCGACCCGCAGCAGTGTGGTCTGAGCGGCTCGCCCACGAAGGTGAAGGCCGTGAAGAACATCGTCTTCCAGGCTAAGGAGAGCAAGACTCTCACCGGCAGCGACACCGACATCGAGGGCTTGATAAAGGAATTGTTGGACGAAAAGATTATTGGATAATGAATAACGTATTTGTATATTGTGAGATAGAAGGCACACAGGTGCAGGAGGTTTCACAGGAGCTTCTGACCAAGGGCCGCAAACTCGCCAACCAGCTCGGTGTGGACCTCAACGCCATCGTGGCTGGTACTGGCATCAAGGGCAAGGTGGAGGACCAGATTCTGCCTTACGGCGTGGACAAGCTCTTTGTCTTCGACGCCGAGGGACTCTTCCCCTACACATCTGCTCCGCATACTGACATCCTCGTAAACCTCTTCAAGGAGGAGCAGCCGCAGATAGCCCTCATGGGCGCTACGGTTATAGGTCGTGACCTCGGTCCGCGCGTATCGTCATCATTGACAAGCGGTCTGACAGCTGACTGCACAGAGCTGGAGATCGGCGACTATGACGACAAGAAGACCGGCACTCACTACGACAACCTGCTCTATCAGATCCGTCCGGCATTCGGCGGCAACATCGTTGCCACCATCGTCAACCCTGACCACCGTCCGCAGATGGCTACTGTACGTAGTGGCGTGATGCAGAAGGCTCTCTATGAGGGCAAGGCAAAGGGCGAGGTGGAATACATGGACGTGGCTAAGTATGTGCCCACCGCTGACTACGTGGTGAAGGTGCTCGACCGTCACGTGGAGGCTGCCAAGCACAACCTCAAGGGTGCTGCCATCGTAGTGGCTGGCGGCTACGGCGTAGGATCGAAGGAGAACTTCGAGATGCTGTTCCAGCTTGCCAAGGAGCTTCACGGTGAGGTGGGCGCAAGCCGTGCCGCTGTAGACGCAGGATGGTGCGACCATGACCGCCAGATCGGTCAGACCGGCGTAACCGTCCACCCGAAGGTGTACATCGCATGCGGTATCTCAGGACAGATTCAGCACATCGCCGGCATGCAGGACTCAGGCATCATCATCTCCGTAAACAACGACCCGGACGCACCGATCAACAAGATTGCCGACTACGTGATTACAGGCACAGTGGAAGAGGTGCTTCCGAAACTCATTAAGTACTATAAAGCGAATAATAAGTAATGGCTAACTATTATACCGACCATCCGGAGTACGATTTCTATCTTAATCATCCGGAAATGCAACGCGTCGTTGAGCTGAAGGAGCGCAACTTCGCCGACAAGGACAAATATGAGGATGCGCCCGTGGACTTCGAGGACGCTATCGAGAACTATAAGCGAGTGCTCGAAATCACCGGTGACATCGCCGCCAACATCATCGAGCCTAACTCTGAGGACGTGGACCTCGAGGGACCGCACCTCGTGGACGGACGTATGCACTACGCATCGAAGACCTACGAGAACATCGAGGCAACACGCCAGGCCGGACTCTGGGGCATCTCTATGCCACGCCGCTACAACGGCCTCAACATGCCTATCACTCCTTACTCAATGGCTTCGGAGATTGTTTCGGCTGCCGACGCTGGTTTCCAGAACATCTGGTCACTCCAGGACTGCATCGAGACTCTCTATGAGTTTGGTTCTGAGGAGCAGCGCCAGAAGTATATTCCCCGTGTCTGCGCTGGTGAAACCATGTCAATGGACCTCACCGAGCCGGACGCTGGTTCTGACCTCCAGCGCGTTATGCTCAAGGCCACACAGGACGAGGACGGCACATGGCGTCTGAACGGCGTGAAGCGATTCATCACCAACGGCGATTCTGACATCCACCTCGTACTCGCACGCTCCGAGGAGGGCACACGCGACGGACGCGGTCTGTCAATGTTTATCTATGACAAGCGCGACGGCGGCGTGACAGTACGCCACATCGAGCACAAGCTCGGCATCCACGGTTCGCCCACTTGCGAGCTCGTATACAAGAACGCCAAGGCAGAGCTTTGCGGTTCGACACGTCTCGGACTTATCAAGTACGTAATGGCTCTTATGAACGGTGCACGTCTCGGCATCGCCGCTCAGTCTGTAGGCGTAAGCCAGGCTGCTTACGACGAGGCTCTGAAGTATGCCCGTGAGCGCAAGCAGTTCGACACAGAGATCGTTAAGTTCCCTGCTGTTTACGACATGATTGCACGTATAAAGGCAAAGCTCGACGCCGGCAGATCTATCCTTTATCAGACAGCACGCTACGTGGACATCTATAAGGCCCTTGAGGATATCTCACGCGAGCGCAAGCTCACAGCTGAGGAGCGTCAGGAACTGAAGAAATACTCTCGCCTTGCCGATGCCTTCACACCGCTGGCTAAGGGTATGAACTCAGAGTATGCCAACCAGAACACTTATGACGCCATCCAGGTGCACGGCGGTTCAGGATTCATCATGGAGTATAAGTGCCAGCGCCTCTATCGCGACGCCCGCATCTTCTCTATCTATGAGGGAACCACACAGCTGCAGGTTGTGGCTGCCATCCGCTACATCTCTAACGGCACTTACCTCAGCATCATCAAGGAGATGCTTGAGAAGGAAGTGGCAGAGGAGCTGAAGCCGCTGAAGGCTCGCGTAGTGGAGATGGTGAAGCTGTACGAGCAGGCTATGGAGTACGTGAAGGAGGCTCAGGACCAGGAGACACACGACTTCCTCGCACGCCGCCTCTACAACATGACCGGCGACATCATCATGTCGCTGCTCATCCTCGAGGACGCCACACGTTCTGCAGAGCTCTTCGCAAAGAGCGCCAATGTATACGTGCGCATGGCTCAGGCCAACGTCATCGGCGAGCACGCTTACATCACCAACTTTACCAAGGAGGATCTTCCGAACTTCCGCGCTGAGTAAGGTAGAAAGACTGTAAAGAACAAATAAATATAATAAGGAGGCTATGCGCGACAAAATCGACATAGTCTCCTTTTATTATATTACTCAAGTTTAGACGACGAAATCTAAAACAAGAAAAAACTAATGAAAACAAACAAATCACTCTTGGCGGCGCTGCCTCTCGTAGTGGCTCCGTTATACGCTTACAGCAAGGCACACAAGACGCAGGCTCCAAACATCATCTTCATCCTGTGCGACGACATGGGATATGGCGACCTCGCCTGCTACGGACAACCTTATATCTCAACTCCCAACATAGACCGCATGGCGGCAGAGGGTATGCGCTTCACTCAGGCATACGCAGGTTCGCCGGTATCGGCACCGTCACGCGCCACTCTAATGACGGGACAGCACTCAGGACATACACACGTAAGAGGCAACAAGGAATACTGGTCAGCCGAACATACCGTAAAGTACGGTGACAACACAGACTTTGCCGTAGTGGGTCAGGAACCTTACGACCCGGCTCACAAGATTCTGCCCGAGATGCTAAAGGACCGTGGTTATCGCACCGGAGTGTTCGGCAAGTGGGCGGGTGGCTACGAAGGTTCGGCATCTACACCCGACAAGCGCGGCATTGACGAGTTCTATGGATATATCTGCCAGTTCCAGGCCCACCTTTATTATCCCAACTTCCTCAACCGCTTCTCACGATCGGCTGGCGACACAGCCGTGGTGCGCGAAGTGCTCGAAGACAACAGCAAGTATCCGATGTTCGGTCCCGACTACTTTAAGCGTCCTCAATACTCGGCACGCATTATCCATGACAAGGCCCTGGAATGGATAGACAGTCAGGATGCCAGCCATCCGTTCGTAGGCTTCTTTACCTACACACTTCCTCACGCCGAACTTGCTCAACCCGACGACGAGATATTGGAGGAATATAAGAAGAAGTTCTTTGTGGACAAGACTTGGGGAGGACAGGAAGGTTCGCGCTATAATCCCGTGGAGCACACACATGCCCACTTTGCAGGAATGATAACCCGTCTGGACAGCTACGTAGGAGAAGTGTTCGCCAAGTTGCGCGAGAAAGGACTCGACAAGAACACAATCGTGATATTTACGTCAGACAACGGTCCTCATGAGGAAGGCGGCGCCGACCCTGAATACTTCGGACGCGACGGCAAGCTGAGAGGTCTGAAACGCCAGTGCTATGAGGGCGGCATACGCATCCCGTTCATAGCATGGTGGCCGGAGCATATAAAGGCGGGAAGCGTCAGCGACCTTCAGTTTGCCTTCTACGACCTCATGCCTACGTTCTGCGACCTCGCTGGCGTGAAGGATTTCCGCCGCCGTTACACCAACAAGCAGTTGCCTGGCGACGGCTTTGACGGCATCAGCATAGCCCCCACCCTTTTGGGCAACGATGACAAGCAGCAGAAGCATGACCATCTGTACTGGGAATTCCACGAGACCGATCAGTTTGGTGTGCGCCGCGGCGACTGGAAGTTAGTGGTGGTGAAGGGAGAGCCACGCCTCTACAATCTCGCCAACGACATACACGAGGACAACGACTTGGCTGCTGTGCATCCTGAGATTGTCCGCGAACTGGTGGACATTATAAAGAAAGAGCATCGTGACAACCCGATGTTCGAGGTCACGATGCCCAAATTTTAAATTTCGTAAATGAGAGCTAAAGCCATTTCAGAGCTTTAGCCTCTTGTAATTTCGCCGCAGATACTGCGGTCCATAAGGCTGCGTATAGTATGGCAGTCCTTGTATTTGGCCTGCAGGAACATCAATTTTGTGACGGCACTCTCCACTGTGCTGTCATAACCGCTCACGACGCCGGCTTCCTTAAGATGGAAGCTGGCTTCGTAACGTCCCATCTTTACGCTGCCAGCCACACACTGACTGATATTGACGATTGTTACGCCGCGCATCGTGGCTTCCTTGAGAAGCTGGATGAGCCACGGTTTCTGAGGAGCATTGCCGCTGCCGTAACTGCGGAGGACGATGCCACGCAAGTCAGGCACATCGAGGAAGTGGCGCACCACGTTCTGCTGGATGCCCGGGAAGAGAGAGAACACCACAACATTGGGATCCAATGCCGTGTGCGGAATCATCGGACGCGAATAGTCGGGTTTGAGGATGTAGTGAGGATGGAAGTTGAACTCGATGCCAGCGTCGCAAAGTAACGGATAGTTGAACGAATTGAAGGCATTGAATCCATCAGCGTTCTCCTTTGTACTGCGGTTGCCGCGGATAAGCTTTCCGCTGAAATAGATGCAGACCTCCGGAACCATCGGATGTCCCTCTTCGTCGCATGCCGAAGCAAGCTCTATACTTGTGACAAGATTCTCCTTACCGTCGGTGCGCAACTGACCAATCGGCAACTGCGATCCGGTAAGAATGACCGGCTTGGTAAGATTCTCAAGCATAAACGACAAGGCACTCGCCGTGTAAGCCATGGTGTCTGTGCCATGAAGGATGACAAAGCCGTCGTAACTGTCATAATTGTCTGCAATGATGCGCACGAGCTGTGCCCACCTCCTGAGCGACATGTCAGACGAGTCGATAGGCGGTGTGAACTGATAAGTGTCTATGTCAGTCTGCAAGTAAGCGAATTCAGGCAGATTGGCAATCAGGTGTTCGAAGTTAAGAGGCTCAAGCGCTCCTGTCTGCACATTGCGTCCCATACCGATGGTGCCGCCGGTATAGATAAGCAGCACCTTGTTGACGCGTGTATTTGCTCTGTCGTTGTTCATCATTGTACTTTTTAAGGGGGTTATTCTTTTAATGACCTTTGCAAAATTAATATAAAATTATGATATTCCAAGTTGTTTTGTCAAGCTTTTTATATACTAAACGACTGTATTTACAATATTTCACTGAAAACCCCTAAAAAATACGAAATCATAGCTCACTTACGACAATATGCCACTTAAAATACCAAATAGAAAGTAGCGGAAAACCTTCACGCTTTCATTTTGACATAGATAAAAGCTGTATATCCCGTCAAGATAAAGGCTTTAGACATCTGCATTTAGGCTTTAAAACAAGTCAAATAAAATAAATCGGCGAAAAAACTTTGTAGAGTCTGAAATAAGTAGTATTTTTGCAGAGAAATTCGTATACGATTATATATATTATATTGCATCGCAGATTTTTATGAAGAAGTTATTTTTTCCAATTGTTATTATGACGATTGTTTTGCTGCTCAACTCTTGTACGTCAGCAAAGCAAGTTTCCTATTTCCAAAACATCGACTCTATAAGTTTGGCGGCATCCAAGGGACTGTATGATGCTCACATCATGCCGAAAGACCAGCTGACCATAACTGTTGTGACTTCAGATCCGTCGACATCCCAACCGTTTAATCTCTCGATTCAGAGCACGCTTAGCGCTGACGGACGTCTTAATTCTTCCTCAGGCTCTCTCCTGTCATATCTGGTAGACAATAATGGTGATATCGACTTCCCTGTTGTTGGCACTATTCATGTTGCAGGACTTACTAAAAATCAGTGCGAGGAACTTATTAAGTCGAAGATTAAGCCTTATCTTGCAGAATCAGAAGCCCCTGTCGTTACTGTTTCAATGTCAAGCTATCGTGTTACGGTTGCAGGCGAAGTGGCATCACCAAAGGTAGTGCCTGTTACGACAGAGAAGATGAGCGTGCTTGAGGCCCTTGCCCAAGCAGGCGACCTCTCCATTTACGGACGTCGTGACAACGTGCTTCTCATCCGCGAGAACGCCGATGGTCAGAAAGAGGCTCACCGCCTCAACCTCAATGATGCCAATATCATCAACTCTCCGTATTATTACGTGCAGCAGAACGACTATATATATGTGGAGCCGAACAAGGTAAAGGCCAAGAACTCCGCTATCGGTCAGTCTACAACGTTGTGGTTCTCATTCGTGAGCATCTTGACGTCTGTAGCTTCATTGGTTGTTAATATTGTAAGATAAGTGCCCCACGGCACTATATAAAGCGTTGGGTAAAGAACCTGACGCTTAATTTTTATTCGTACGCAAGTGTTAAGGCAAACAAATTGCCAAACATAAAATTAAATAAAATAGTAATCGTGGAACCATTAAAGCATGAGTGTGGCGTAGCAATGATCAGATTGCTGAAGCCGCTGGAATACTATCAAAAGAAGTACGGAACATGGATGTTCGGACTGAACAAGCTGTATCTTATGATGGAGAAACAGCACAATCGCGGACAGGAAGGTGCCGGTATGTCGTGCGTGAAGCTCGACGGACAGCCAGGATCAGAATATATGTTCCGAGAACGAGCCGAAGGCAAAGATGCCATAACCGAAATTTTCGGACGTGTACAGAAAGAGTATGCCAGCCTGTCACCCGAATTGCTCGCAGACGCCGACTTCGCCAAGGAGCACCTGCCGTTCGCCGGCGAGCTGTATATGGGACACCTGAGATATTCCACGACGGGAAAGAAGGGACTGTCATACGTCCATCCGTTCCTGCGCCGTAACAACTGGCAGGCCAAGAACATCTGCATCTGCGGCAACTTCAACATGACCAATATCGACGAGATATTCCAGAAGATGCTCACACGAGGCATGTTTCCGAGAATCTACAGCGACGGATATACACTCCTCGAGCTGATGGGACACCGTCTTGACCGTGAGGCTGAGCGAAACTTCGTAGAGGCAAAGGCGCAAGGACTGGACGGCATGGAGCTTACACATTATATAGATGAGCACATGAATATGGCCAACGTCCTGAAGACATCCATGCCCGACTTCGACGGCGGATACGTGATGTGCGGACTGACCGGTTCAGGCGAGATGTTCTCCATGCGCGACCCCTGGGGCATCCGTCCTGCGTTCTATTACGCCAACGACGAGTTTGTGGCTGTGGCATCAGAGCGCCCCGTACTACAGACCACGTTCGACCTCGAGTGTGAGGACATCCAGGAGCTGCAACCAGGCAACGCACTCCTCGTAAACAGACGCGGAGAGATGCGCATCGAAGAGATTCTGAAGCAGCGCGGCGACTCGGCTTGCTCGTTCGAGCGCATTTACTTCAGCCGCGGATCAGACCGCGACATCTACAAAGAGCGCAAGCGTCTGGGTGAACTGCTCGTGCCGCAGATTCTGAAGGCAGTGGACGACGACATCGAACACACCGTCTTCTCGTTCATACCGAACACAGCGGAGGTGGCATACTACGGCATGCTCTCCGGATTCAAGAGATACATCAACGAGCTGAAGGTAAAGAAAATACAACAGCTCGACCATACTCCTACCGACGAAGAGCTGCACGCTATCCTTGACACATACGTGCGTTCTGAGAAAGTGGCTATAAAGGACATCAAGCTGCGAACCTTCATCACCGAAGGCAATTCGCGCAAGGACCTCGCTTCACACGTATACGACATAACATACGGATGCATCGAGCCTTACGTTGACAACCTCGTAGTGATTGACGACTCGATAGTACGCGGAACCACTCTTAAGGAGAGCATCCTGCGTATCCTCGACCGCCTGCACCCGAAGAAGATCGTAATAGTTTCGTCGGCACCGCAGATTCGCTATCCTGACTATTACGGCATCGACATGCCCCGTCTGGAGGAGTTCTGCGTGTTCCGTGCAACGATGGAGCTGATAAAGGAGCGTGGCATGCAGGATCTGTTGAAGAGAGTTTACGACTCATGCAAGCTGGAACTTCTTAAGCCGAAGGAGATGATGCGCAACTGCGTACGCGACGTCTACAAGCCGTTCAGCATTGACGAGATAAACAAGAAGATTGTGGAAATGCTGCGTCCCGAAGAGTTAGAGACACCCGTAGAACTCGTCTATCAGTCTATAGACGGACTGCACGAAGCCATCCCCGACCACAAGGGCGACTGGTATTTCACGGGCAAGTATCCCACACCGGGCGGTACAAAGCTCTGCAATCAGGCATTCGTCAACTACATGGAGAAACAGATGTAAGCGCAAGCTGCATACATACAACATCACGAGAGAGTGTGTTATTCAGAGGATAACACGCTCTCTTAGTGCGAAAAGACAAATTGAGAAATCAAGAAATTTATTGAATAAATAATCGAAGATATAAGTATGAGAAACGTAACTTTAGTATTGGAAGACGGAACCAAGTTCCATGGTAAGTCATTCGGTTATGAAGCACCGGTGGCTGGAGAGGTCGTTTTCAACACAGCGATGATGGGTTACCCCGAGTCGCTTACCGACCCTTCTTATGCCGGACAGCTTATGACACTGACGTATCCGCTGGTAGGCAACTATGGCGTGCCGCCGTTCACGACAGAAGCAAACGGACTGCCCACGTTCATGGAGAGTGACAAAATCTACGCTTCGGCCATCATCGTGGCTGACTACAGCGAACAGTATAGCCACTGGAATGCTGTGGAGAGCCTCGCCGACTGGCTCAAGAGAGAGAAGGTGCCCGGAATTACCGGCATCGACACCCGCGAGCTTACAAAGGTGCTGCGTGAGCATGGCGTGATGATGGGCAAGATTATCTTCGACGATGAGCCGGAGAACGTGCCGACTGCCGAGTATGCTGGAGTTAATTTCGTGGACAAGGTGAGCTGCAAGGAGATCATCCGCTACAACGAGGGAGCCGAGAAGAAGGTGGTGCTCGTCGACTGCGGCGTGAAGGCAAACATCATCCGCTGCCTCATCAACCGCGGCTGCGAGGTAATCCGTGTGCCCTGGAACTACGACTACACCGACATGGAGTTTGACGGTCTGTTCCTTGCCAACGGTCCTGGCGACCCAGACATGTGCGAGGACGCAGTTAAGATTATCCAGAAGCAGATGAGCCTTTCGGACAAGCCTATCTGCGGTATCTGTATGGGCAACCAGCTGCTCGCAAAGGCTGCAGGCGCTCACATCTACAAGCTCAAGTATGGTCACCGTTCACACAATCAGCCGGTACGCATGGTTGGCACAGAGAAGTGCTTCGTGACATCGCAGAACCACGGCTACGCTGTAGACGCAAAGACACTCGGCAAGGACTGGGAAGAGCTGTTCGTTAACATGAACGACGGATCTAACGAGGGCATCCGCCACAAGACTAAGCCTTGGTTCTCAAGCCAGTTCCACCCGGAGGCATGCTCAGGTCCGGTTGACACAGAGTTCATGTTCGACAAGTTCGTAGAAGCGTTGAAGTAAAAGCCCCTTATCAATTAAAAACACTTAGAATAAATGAAAGACGAAAATATAAAGAAAGTATTGTTGCTCGGTTCGGGTGCCTTGAAGATTGGCGAAGCGGGCGAGTTCGACTATTCTGGCTCTCAGGCTCTGAAGGCTTTGCGTGAGGAGGGTGTGCAGACTGTGCTCATCAATCCTAACATCGCCACCGTGCAGACCTCAGAGGGTGTTGCCGATCAGATTTATTTCCTTCCCGTTCAGCCTTACTTCGTAGAGGAGGTTATCAAGAAGGAGCGTCCTGACGGCATCCTGCTCTCATTCGGAGGTCAGACCGCGCTCAACTGTGGTGTAGAACTCTATCGTCAGGGCATCCTCGAGAAGTATAACGTGAAGGTGCTCGGTACTCCCGTACAGGCCATCATGGACACAGAGGACCGCGAGCTCTTCGTTCAGAAGCTCGACGAGATTAATGTCAAGACTATCAAGAGCGAGGCTTGCGAGACAATAGAACAGACACGTAAGGCTGCTGCCGAACTGGGTTATCCTGTCATCATCCGTGCCGCTTACGCACTTGGCGGACTCGGATCAGGCTTTGCCGACAACGAGGAAGAGCTCAACAAGCTCGCAGAGAAGGCATTCTCATTCTCTCCGCAGGTATTGGTGGAGAAGAGCTTGAAGGGCTGGAAGGAGATAGAGTACGAGGTGGTTCGCGACCGCTACGACAACTGTATCACCGTCTGCAACATGGAGAACTTCGACCCTCTGGGCATCCACACCGGCGAGTCAATCGTTATCGCTCCGTCACAGACTCTCACCAACTCTGAGTATCACAAGCTACGTGCTCTCGCCATCAAGATCATCCGTCACATCGGCATCGTGGGCGAGTGTAACGTGCAGTACGCCTTCGACCCGAAGTCTGAGGACTATCGCGTCATCGAGGTTAACGCTCGTCTGAGCCGTTCATCAGCCCTCGCTTCCAAGGCCACCGGTTATCCCCTCGCCTTCGTAGCTGCCAAGCTCGGCATGGGCTATGGTCTGTTCGAGCTGAAGAACTCCGTAACAAAGACCACATCGGCTTTCTTCGAGCCAGCTCTCGACTACGTAGTCTGCAAGATTCCGCGTTGGGACCTCTCTAAGTTCCGCGGCGTAGACAAGGAGCTTGGATCTTCAATGAAGTCTGTAGGTGAGGTTATGGCCATCGGCCGCAACTTCGAGGAAGCCATCCAGAAGGGTCTGCGTATGATCGGTCAGGGCATGCACGGCTTCGTTGAGAACAAGGAGCTTGAGATAGAGGACATCGACGCTGCTCTGCGCGAGCCGACTGACAAGCGTGTCTTCGTTATCTCGAAGGCTATGCACAAGGGATACACCGTCGATCAGATTCATTATCTGACCAAGATTGACAAGTGGTTCCTTGAGAAGCTGAAGCACATCATCGACATCGACGAGGCTATGAAGAAGTGCAACATCAACACTCTCGACCGCGAACTCCTCCGCACAGCAAAGGTATACGGTTTCACCGACTTCCAGATTGCACGTGCCGTAGGCCTGGAGGACGAGCTCAAGTCAATGCGTAAGGCTTCGCTCGTGGTTCGTACACGTCGTAAGAATTATGGCATTCTTCCTGTAGTCAAGCAGATTGACACCCTCGCTGCAGAGTATCCGGCACAGACCAACTACCTCTACGTTACATACGCCGGCGTAAAGAGCGACATCACATTCGAGAACGACAAGCGTTCTATCATCGTTCTCGGTTCTGGCGCTTACCGTATCGGTTCTTCTGTAGAGTTCGACTGGTGTGGCGTTCAGGCGCTCAACACCATCCGCAAGGAGGGCTACCGTTCGGTTATGATCAACTATAACCCTGAGACCGTATCTACTGACTACGATATGTGTGACCGTCTCTACTTCGACGAGCTTACATTCGAGCGCGTAATGGACATCATCGACCTCGAGACACCTCACGGCGTAATCGTATCTACCGGTGGTCAGATTCCTAACAACCTTGCCATGCTCCTCGACGAGCAGCACGTGCCCATCCTCGGCACCAAGGCTCAGGACATCGACAACGCTGAGGACCGCGCCAAGTTCTCGCAGATGCTTACCAACAACGGCATCAACCAGCCGGAGTGGAGCGCACTTACAAGCATGGAGGACATCGACCGCTTCATCGAGCGTGTAGGCTTCCCCGTACTCGTACGTCCTTCTTACGTACTCTCTGGTGCTGCCATGAACGTATGCTCCAACGAGGACGAGCTGAAGCGATTCCTCCAGTTGGCAGCCAACGTCAGCGAGGACCATCCGGTCGTTGTGAGCAAGTTCATCGAGCACGCCAAGGAGATTGAGATGGACGCCGTGGCTAAGAACGGTGAGGTTATCGCCTACGCCATCTCTGAGCACATCGAGTTTGCCGGTGTCCACTCAGGTGACGCCACCATCCAGTTCCCGCCGCAGAAGCTCTACGTCGAGACCGTTCGTCGCTGTAAGCGTGTAGGTCGTCAGATTGCCAAGGAGCTCCACATCAACGGTCCGTTCAACATCCAGTTCATGGCACGCGACAACGACATCCTCGTTATCGAGTGTAACCTCCGCGCCTCACGTTCGTTCCCGTTCGTAAGCAAGGTTCTGAAGATCAATCTTATCGAGCTCGCCACACGCGTAATGCTCGGTCTGCCGGTTGAGAAGCCTAACAAGAACCTCTTCGATCTCGACTACGTAGGTATCAAGGCATCACAGTTCTCGTTCAACCGTCTGCAGAAGGCCGACCCTGTGCTCGGCGTAGACATGAGCTCTACCGGTGAGGTAGGTTGCTTGGGCGACGACACCAACACAGCATTGCTTAAGAGTATGCTCTCTGTAGGCCACCGCATCCCGAAGAAGAACATCCTTCTCTCAACGGGTGGTGCAAAGCAGAAGGTGGAAATGCTCGACGCTGCCAAGATGCTCATCGACAATGGCTACAAACTCTATGCTACAGCCGGAACCAGCAAGTTCCTTACCGAGAACGGCATCGAGAACACCCACGTGCTCTGGCCCTCTGAGGAGGGTAACGAGCCTAAGGCTCTCGACCTGTTGCACAACCACACCATCGATATGGTGGTCAACATCCCGAAGAACCTCACAAGTTCAGAGCTCAGCAACGGCTACAAGATTCGCCGTGCCGCCATCGACCTTAACGTGCCTCTTATCACCAACGCCCGCCTCGCAAGTGCGTTCATCTACGCATTCTGCACAACGAAGCTTGAGGATATCGGCATCAAGGCTTGGAACGAATACTAATCTTCGAGTTGAGAATTAATAATTGAGAGTTGAGGGTTATTAAATTCCAACTCTCAATAACATAAAAACGACAATAGAAACAATGACTGACAACCGCTATTGAGTTGTCTACATTGTCTCTATTGTCGTTTTTTGTATTTTTATTTTATAATACCATTATCCGTGTCGCGCAGGTTAATTCTCTTTTCTGCTGACTTATGCTTGCTGCCTCGGCTTAGTCGCCAGGATAGGTTCAGGGATATTTGGTTGCCGTTTCCTTTGGAATAGCCGATGGTATGCTTATATATGTCACGGTTGAGCAATTCGTTTTCGTATGCCTTGTAGTTGTTGTCAAAGGGATTAGCCCAGGATAATGCAAACTGCCAGTCGCGCCATACGTAGGATACCTTCAAAACCGAGTAGGCTCCGTTGTAGCCCTTCGATTCGCCTTCCAAGAATCTGCTGCCGTTATCTATGTATCCTTGCAACGTGAAATTACCGAGATAAGCCGTGACGCTGCCTGCATAATACCATGAGGTGTAACAATGCGTATAGTCGTTACCAAAATTGAAGCATCTGTACAGACCTCCATTGGCGGCAATCTGAAGTTTCTCTGGCAAGAGCCAATATCCTGCGTATGCCATGACATCCAATGCGTCAATCTCCTTTTGGTTCACCTGCGTATATATGAATTGATTGTCGTCTCTCCGTTCATAGTGAGCCATGTTCGGCTTCAGGCATTGCTTGAAGTAAGCGTCAAAGAAGGTCTGCAAGCGGTTGTTGTTGTATGAAAGCTGCAGTCGGTGCTCCATGTCACGTGAAGGTTTCAGGTCGGGATTGCCTACAGTCCATTCCATGCTATTTGTGCGAACCATAGCATCGCTCGTCATGGCAATGCGAGATATCCGGTCCTGCATCTGATAAGTATAGCTCAACTGCATGCCGTTATTGATCTGATAAGTCAGCGATGCCTTTGGGCGGAAGGTCCAGAAGTTATATCTATGACCGTTCTGCATATAATGGATATAACTTGCGCCAGCTCCCAATGAATAGCTCAACGGTCTGAGCATACCCTTTATTTCGGCAAAGGCATATATGCGGTTGTTGTCCGTATTGGTCAAGGACGAAGCGTCACCCGAATAGTCGTTCTTTGTATGTTTATAGCTGTAGTTAAAGCCAGCTGAAAACGTAAATGGCTTCAAGCGGTTCTCGTATATAACCTCAGTAAGCAGTGAAGCCGTCTTGCCGTCCACATCATATTTATAAGGAGCGCCCTCGTCATAATAACTGCTGGTCTGCGTGGAGATGTAAGTGCCGACAGCATTGGCAGTAACTGACTGACGCGCGGTAAGCTGACGGAAGAAGTAGATATCCAGCACCGGCGAATAGCTCTTGTCATCATTCCGGCTTGTTGCTCTGTATTGGCGGTTGCCGTCCTTGATGTCCATAATGGTAAAGTTGTCGGGAGCTTCATTGAACGATCCGCTCAAAGAAGCCTGAAAGACGGTTGCCGTGGAGTCAGCCCAGTTATATGTTAGTTTCGTATCGTGAGCCAAGGATTTACGAAGCGACTCCACGCTGTTACGTTCGATGATGTAGACGCTGCCGTCCGTCAAGGTATATTCTGCCAACTGCGTGCTCTTTGCGCCTTTGGTTCTGAAACCGCTAATATCGTACGAAAGCGCCCATTCGCTCTTGCCACGGTTCCACTTGCCGTAAACCATACCATCGCCTTGCAACGTAGTTAGCGCTGAGGTAAGGTCCGTGCCAACGGTATATCCGCTCTCGTTTCTGCGTGTCACTATATCAATGACATAGGCTATGCCGTCACCATAACGGACTCCCGGACTGTTTATGAAGTCAATCTTCACGATGTCCTTAGGATTGAGAGCCAACATCTCCTGTTTGCCTACTACGATACCATTCACTCGAAGCTGAACTCCTCCCCTATTGTCAATGGCAGTAATGGTGTGGTTGATATTGTCTATACGAAGATTGGCGAGAGTGAGTTTCTCAAGAAAGCTGTAGCCATTGCTGGAGGCCTGCTTCTGAGCATCGGTAGGATAAATAATCATACCGTCAGCCTTGTTCACAACCTTGGCTGCCTTAACCGTAACCTCATCGAGCGTAACGGTTTTCTCCACATCCTGAGCATAAGCACAGAATGTGGAAGAAAGAATAATGGAAAGTGTAATCAATCGTTTCATTTGCACCATTTTTTTGATTTTCGATGCAAATATATATTCTCCTTGTAAGAAAGCCAATTTATCTGTCTGACATTTCCCTGACAATTGGCTGACAACCATCCTATCTATTTGAGTTTCAGACTATAGCTCTTGCCTCTGTCCGACTCTATCTTCAGACAGCTATGAGCTTCGATGATTGGCTTAATGCGTCGTACAAGAGTGTAGAGCGTATCGCTGGCGTCAGGTTTCTTCGGCCATAAACGGTCACAAATCTCCTGTTTTGAGAGAGTATGCGTGTCCGTCAGCATAAACATCTCGAGCAGGGAATGCTGCATTGGTGTAAGACGGATCTGTTCGCCCGAAAGCGTCATAAACTTGTCGCCATTGAGCACAATGCCTCCGTACGCCAAACCTTGCGCCACCAGTTCCGGCCTTTTCCGCTTCACATACCACAGACTACCCAACAGCCACATCATACCGACAAACATAAGAGAGCCGGAAGCCTTCTGGTCAGACATCATGAATGTCGCAGCAAAACCACAGTTGGCCTCTGCCACCATCTTCGTCTCCCAACGTCCGTCCCTACGAACAGTACGCATGGCAATGCCTGCCGTATCCTTCAACTCGGCAATGGTCAGACAGTTACGATAACAGCGTATGGTGTCTGTGGTTACCACATTGTCAGGCATCTTCGTCAGAACCTGCTCCAATGCCCTGTTTACGTCCTGCGCTATCATATTCTCCGTTCTGTTATAGCTGTTGATGCTGGTGCACAATGCGCAAAGCATGATAAAGCTGAATACTATGTATGGAAGTGTCTTCATAATTGTTCTCTTTATATAAAAAGGACGTTACGCCCAATCGAAGTTTTCCGTTCCTGCTCCTATTTCGAAGTGCAGTCTGGCTATGCCGAGGTCCATCTTGGTGTAGCCCACCATTGAGAAGCCGCGCTTGGCAAGAACCTTCGGCTTATCTCCTGTGCCTTGCTCTTGCGGCAAGAGAGTGAAGGAAAATTTCTGCTGATTGATGGCTGTTGGTGCCATCAGCACGGCTTCCACTCCCTTGCGAAACCATTCGGGCGACTCGCTGCCGACGTTGCTCACCTGCTCCGCGGTCTTGCTCTTGCGCTTATGTCCCTGTGTGGCGCCATATCCCAAGGCTATCATGCACGTCAGCTTCTCGTCGTTGCCCACGCTGTAAGCCTCGTCCACTCTGCGATAGCTCAGTCCTGCCCAGCAGGTGTTCAGTCCGAGAGTCTGTGCCAGCAGCACCAGTTGCTCCCCGTAATAGCCCACACGCTCGTCCAGATCGTCAGCCTTCCTGCCGACCATCACAATATAGTTCTCCACGCCAGAGAACTTGCCGTACGAGAAGAGTCCCGTGAAAGCTCGTGTCTCGTTGGTGACAAGCTGTATGTGCAGCCCTCCCTCAGCGTTACACTCCTCTATCTTCTTCCGTAACGTCTCAACTATTTCTGCCGACAGCGGCTTGTGAACGTACCTGCGCACGCTATGTCTTAGCATTATTGCTTCCTGTAATGTCATCGTCATATATACTTTAATGTTTATCTGATGTCAAAGATACACATTTTTTTCTTTATGAAAGATATCAGAAGAATATTTGTACGAATCATTAAAATAAAGTATATTTGTAAATCAAAACAACTGATTATGAAATATCCTATAGGCATGACACTAAATCGCACTTGGCTTGCCTTTGCCAACAAAAAAAGGTGTAGACATGCTGACGCAATCCACAGTCTTGGATTTATCAGCTGGAGAATGGGAAGAGCACGTTTTTCTATCGGAGACATTGTGTATCTTTTTATGTCTGATGAGCATTGTGTACGCTTCAAGATGGTGGTGACCGCAGAGAATTGCAAACGTGAAGACCAAGCGTTTTGGGTAGAAACACCACCTAATGATATTACCTATAAACTTGAACTTCTTGAAGAATATGAAGGCACAAAGCTTTCTGAAAAAGAGCTGTGTATGCATGGCTTGAAGGGAGGCAGATCTCTTGAGGTTCCTAATTGCAACAATACAGAACTTATTGGCTACATTAAATCTATATTCTAACGAGAGCTATTGTAGGTGAAACAGAATCATAATTATTTGAGGGATGCCAAAGATTTTTTGGCATCCCTCATAGTTTTTACCCTTCCTTTATTCTCCATTCTCCGATCGTTCGTTTAAGGCTGTCATAGCTGACGCCGACCTTTATCAGGCGCTTGCCCTCTGCCGAATACGGAATAAGATAGCCCTTGTCGTCAATTTGTTGCAGGGCAGCGTCGGCAGAACCGTCATACTTCAGCTCCATCACGTATATGGCGTCCGGCAAGTGCAGCACGGCGTCAGCTCTGCCTATTGCGCTACATTCCTCCACATTTATGTAAGCTCCCATAAGATTGAAGATAAGATAGAACACAGTCTGGAAGTCACGCTCGTTCTTATTTGACAGCTGATTGGAGATGCTTGCCAGATACGCCTGCATCTTCTGCAAAGCCCCGTCCATATTGTTCTCCAACAGATTCTCAAGAAAATCAAATACGAAGCCGTTATTGTCGAGCTGTATTGGCGACAGATAGTTAGGAGCAAGCGACTTTACCATTCCTATGCGCACTTCCTTGTTAGGATAGTCCAGCTGATATTTCTGTAGTATAGGATTATACTTCTTTATGGTGAGATAACCGCTCTGATAAAGAAGCGGCAAGGCTGAAGTCATCTGTTCGGGCGACACGTCAAAGTCGTCAACCGATGCACTCTTCTTCTCTATGTCCATCACGCCCACATGATACTTCTGCAAGGTCTTTATCAGATAGCTCGGCGTACCCGAACTGAACCAGTAGGCAGCAACCTTCTTGTTTCGCAAAGCCTTGACAAGGCTAAACGGATTGAAGACATCCTCTGCGTGTTCGCTGAAATGATAGCCATCGTAAAAGTCGGTAAGCTCAGCCACCATTTCTTCGAATGTAACGCCGTTGGCCTTGGCGAGCAATTCCACATCAGGCTTCATCTGCGTAAGCAGTTCCGTCTTACTTATGCCGCAGATGGCAGAGTAATGATCGTACATGCTTATGTTGTCGAGGTTGTTAAGCTCGCTGAAGATGCTCAGTTGAGAGAATTTGGTTATGCCCGTGATAAACACAAACTTAAGGTAAGGGTCGAGCGACTTTATCGGACTGTAGAAGTTCTGCATTATACGGCGCAACTTCTGCAAGTTGTCCTTCTCGTGTACCACATCAAGCAGCGGAGCATCATATTCGTCAATAAGAATGACCACCTTCTGACCGGTTTGTTCGCAAGCGCGCATTACAAGATATTGCAGACGTTGATTGGGATTTTCCGCTCCTTCCTCACGTCCGTATATCTTCTCATATTCCTGAAGTTTAAGATTCAATTCGCTAAGAAGACCTTTCTCATCCATGTGCTTAGCCGTGCTCATGTCGAAGTGAAGCACCGGATGCTTCACCCACTCCTTCTCATAATCGGCAATGGCAAGACCGTCAAACAGTTCCTTGCGTCCCTCGAAATAAGCCTTAAGAGTTGAGATAAAAAGAGATTTGCCGAATCGCCGTGGACGACTCAGAAACAAATATTGCGAACCGTTTTTCATCATCTTCACAATATATTTTGTCTTGTCTATATACATGTAGTTTCCTTCGCGTATCTTATCGAAGGTCTGCATTCCAACCGGATATTTCCTTATCTCTTGCGTCTCCATAGCCTTGTGGTTTTGTTATTTCGTTGTGAAGTTACAAATAAATAGCCAAACTTACAACTTAATATTCATATTTTATTAGTTTTGCGTAGCGAAATAACAACTCTTGTGTTATTATTAATATAAAAACAAATAGAAAGAAATGACGTGGAAAAACAAGAGTTTGTGAATGGTGCTGAGAGGCTGCGCGATGGTTTGCTCAAGCAGGCTATGCACTATCTTAGGGATGGCTCTGACTCTGAAGATGCTGTTCAGGAAACTCTCTTGAAACTGTGGACTGTACGTGAGCGTATAGCGGATGCTACAAAGATGCAGCACATGGCTTCGGTTGTGTGTAGGAATATATCGCTTAACATGCTTCGTGACGCAAGATGTAATGTGCAGATAGAGAAGGTTGGATATATGGCTAATGCTGATAATCCGCACAACCAACTGGAAATTAAAGAGAGTGACAGTATGCTGAAACAAAGTATCAGAGCACTAAGCGACAGGCATCGTGCCATTATACGGATGCGCAACGTCGAGAATATGCCGTATACAGATATTGCACGTATACTCGGTACTACGGAAAGCTCGGTGCGTGGAATGATAAGCAAGGCACGAATGGAACTTATTAAGAATCTTAAAAAGGCAAAACAATGAAATACTCAAGAGAATATATAGAAAAACTGTTGGGCAAGTTTGTTGATGGTCTGACTACTGAACTCGAGGAACAGCGGCTTGCAGAATACTTCGATACATCTGATGATATTCCTGCGGAATGGCAAGTATATAAGGAGATGTTTCGTAGCTTCAAGACTGATAAATACAACTTCAGCAATGCGGAACTTGATGCAATGCTAACGCAGCCTAAACCAGACTTACATATATGGCGTTGGATGTTTGTGGTAGCATGTGCAGCAGTAGTAGTGGCATTTGTTGCTATCCGACCATGGACAGCTTTTACAGACAATACTTCTGCTTTAGACAAAATGGTTGCTGTAGAAAAGCCGAAAAAGGCAGACGAGGTAAAATATGATGTGGGCATCGTCAAGACACAAGATACGGGCATGATAGAAAAGTCTGCGGAAGAAAATGTTGATGATAAAACACAAAGAAAGACTCAATCCAAGCGATTGACCAAAAAGCGATTGCCTACAGTTAGTCCAAGTGTAGTCAATAGTGTTGATAATATCATCGCTACAGTCACATTACCAAATGAACAGGTGGAAAGTTATGAGATAAGAAAAGTGGGCGAGGCTAATATTGTAACCAAATGTTATGATGATGGAACATCTGCCTCCTTCATTGTCTCATGTTCTGACGATGAGTTGAGCAGTCAGTTTATTGCACTCTATTAAAACCTATAGCTCTCGATAGAAATAATAAACAACTTAAAATATTATACTTATGAAAAAGTTTTTTGTCCTTACATTTATTGCGCTCTTTGTGGTAGCAGCATCGTATGCGCAAGAAAACGTCTTTATCATTAATGGCGAGAAGATAGAGAATTTCGACGGTTCGCAACTCACGGGAAAGAAAATCTTGTTGTTTAATGTGATAAAAGACGACAAAGGGGATGTTTACAGTATACATACTGATGAAATATTGCCTGATAGTCTGAGAAACCGACCGTATAAAGTTTCTACCGAATTTCATTACATCACAAAGGATACTTTGGCAAATGGAAACAATATAAACAAGTCGGAAAAGGCAGTTAAGAGAGAGGTGGAAGTGACAAAGTTTGACGTGCTTAATTCCAAGCCATTGATTATTCTGGATGGTAAGGAATACACTGGGTCTATCAACGATATCAAGTCTGGCGACATAAATTCAATAAATGTGTACAAGCCAGGGTCGGACGTAGCCAACGCCTATGGAGAGAAAGGGAAGAATGGTGTGCTGAAAATCTTCACCAAGGCAAGTAAGGATAATGTCCTGTATGTTGTAGATGGAAAACCTGCAACGTCTCAGGAAGTGAAAGACATTGCACCATCGAAAATCTCAAATATCGTTGTGTTGAAGCGTGGTTCTAAGGCTGCTATGGACTATGGGGAAGTGGGCAAAACGCATGATATTTGTATTGTCAAGACAAAGTGATGCTTGCTATAATGAATGGTAGGATATAAAACACAATCAACGTATGAAAAAGATTTTGTTACTGCTGGGTTTGTTGTTGTGTGTCGCATCTCAGATGATGGCACAGGACAAGATTGTTCCAATGTATAGAATTGGAGGCCATTATTTCTCTAAGGAATTGCCGATGGATGAGGCTTTTAAGATTAGCAGTTCGATAATGGCTCTTGCTGATAAGGACGGAAATAGGGTTGTCAATCTCTTGGTGGGCGACGACTTCAAGGTGCCAGGGTCGATAAGAAGTATGAGATTCCTTTTGAAAAGGTGCTTAATGGTGAGCAACTGGAGGAAGGAGCACAGAACTTTGCCAAGATGAAAAAGCTTATCAATTCAACTGATGTCGAAAAGTTTGTAGTTGGCAAGGCTTTGCCGGATGATTTCGCAGAGAAAGATATTGATGGCAAAACATGGACTAAGGAAGAATTGAAAGGTCGTGTTACGGTTATAAATGTATGGTATTCTGGTTGCGGACCGTGCCGAAGGGAGATGCCTATGCTCTCGACATGGAAAGACAAATATCCTGATGTGCAGTTCGTTTCAGCCAATTTTGAGAATGTCGACAAGGTGAAGCAAATCACTGAGAAGGAAGGCTTTAATTGGACGCACATTGCCAATGACACGTATTTCACCAAACGAGTAGGCAATGAGGGTTATCCATTAACCATTGTTGTAGACAAGAATGGTATTGTAAGATATTGCAAGCATGGCGCTAATGACAATAATGTCAGAAGCGAGATATTGCAATTGATATGCGGTTCCTATTTTGGGTACCATTCGAATTAGTTTTGCGTAGCGAAACAATAACATTTCCACCATGCAAATATTGTCAAAATAGTAAAAACATGTTACAAAATAAAAATTGATTCTATAGTTCTGGTTTGCCGTTTTTATGGTGTTCTGCTGTGCAGACAGCACCAACACTTAACGATAAAGCCTCTTTTACACTCTGATAGTGCCACTATTAGAGCACAAAAGAGGCTCTGTTGTATGAGAAAAGTGGCAGTATTAGAGTGTAAAAGAGGCTCTATAGCAGAAAAAAGTAGGGCTTTGCGAGTCTTATTTTATAACGTTTCGGCAAGAGAACCGCATAACACGCTGTGTATAAACGTATTGCCTCCAAACGCTCAAAACTCAAGAATTTCGCCCCAAAGATTTTGTTGTGCGCCGAGGTCATAGTATTGAGCATCAGAAATGCAAATATAGTCTTTCCAAAACCTATTGTTTTAGCGCATTTTGCCACAATTCCCCCCCCGCAAAAACAATACGTTTTTTTGTTGAAAAACTTATAGGCTTTTCATTTTTTTTACTACATTTGCATATCTTAAACATAACCCTTTTAAATAATCAGCTTATGGGAAACTTTATTAAGAAACTATTTGTTGTATTGCTGCTCGCTCTTGTGCAGACAGCTGTATGTAATGCCGACTCGTTCAAGGGCAAGATAGTGAACGCCGAGACGGGCGAGATACTTGTTGGAGCGACTATACGCAGTGAGATTAACCCGCAGCCAGGATGGTCGATTCAGACCAGCAGTGAGACAGACAGCACCGGATGCTTCATTCTCGATACGAGTTCGGAGGGCCGCATTATGTTCACGTTCAGCATGATAGGATATAAGAATTCGCGCAAGGTGGACTATGCCTACGGTCCTGAGGTGAAGGACACCACAGACTTTGGCGTCATAAAGCTGCAGCCTACGGCGCTTATGCTGAAGGAGGTGGAGGTGACGGCAAAGGTGCCGCGCATCACGATGTCGGGCGACACCATTGTGTTTAATCCCGAAGCATTCAAGCTGAAAGAAGGAGCACGACTTGACGAGCTTATCAAGAAGTTGCCGGGAGTGGAGCGCCGTGACGGCAAACTCTACTGGAACAACAAGCCCATACGCATGATGATGAACGGTAAGGACCTGTTCGGCGGCGACCAGATTATAGGTCAGTTGCCTGCCGAGGTGGCTAACAAGCTGAAGCTGTACGACCGCAAGTCGGAGCTGGCTCGTCACACGGGTAATGACGACGGCGACGAAGACCAAGTGCTTGACATTCAGGTGAAGCCCGGTTTCCTCGATAAATGGTATGGCGACGTAAAGGCTCAATATCAGACCAAGAAGCGATATATGTTCGAAGGAAACGCCAGAAAACTCAGCGACCACGACCCGCAGATGCTTTACCTACAGGCAAACAATGCCAACCGCTACGTCGACAAGACAATGAATTCAACAATGAACTCTAACATCGACGGCGACGGCAAGAGCCAATACGGATCGTACAACTATCAGCACAACTGGCATACCAAGGGTACGAACCAATACTCGAACAACAGATTTGACATCAGCGCTAACTTAGGACACTACGATGGATGGAACACTATAGGCAAGTCCACCGAGACTTTCTTCCCCAACAAGGAGCACACCTTCGCCGTGTCTGAAAACTATCACTACAAGCATAACTTTAAGCCACATATGGAGGCACGACTCTTCGCCTACACCGACTCCGTGAACACCATCAGCGTGACGGCGAAAGCCTCCTACGAGAAGAGCAGAAAAACCAACGAGGACAAAGGGGCTTCGTATGGCTATAAACCGAACAAGTTTGAATATCACTCGCTCAATGCCGCTCTTGCCGCAAAGCCCGGCGACGCACTCTACGAACGTCTCATCACGCGCAACCGCAATTATCAGTCTTCCGAGCAGCAGGACCGCAACTTATACGTAGAATATGCGTGGGAGCACTTCATCGGAAAGAGCGGTTCGTTCTCGCTGAAAGGCTACACACAAATAAGCGGGAACAACGAGGACACACACAACAACCGCGACCTGGAATATCTGCGCGAGAAGCGAAGCGAGACCGTCTGGCAGTTCTATTCACGCGACAACAAAGAGCTGACCACCAAGCTCGGCGCCACGTTCGAGCATTGGCTCGGCAAGAAGGTGTATGTCAACATCACAGACAACGTGAAATACTCTCGCACTAACACCACACGCGACTTCTTCACCGACAACAACAAGCAGAACGTCGTGGACGGCACGCCGACAACGCTCGACCCGAACAACACCATGAGCAACCTCATGCATACATGGACCAACCAGTTGACGCTGAAGTCTACCATCACTCCTGTGAAGGCGCTTATGATTATGCCTAAGTTCAGCTGGAACGTCAACCGCGAGAAGAGCGACTATCGCTACGGACAGCTCGACACCACAGCCGTGCGCACAAGCCAGACCTATGAGCCGTCGATATTCCTGAAATGGAAGATGAGCCGCGTACGCAACATGGACCTCTCGTTCGCATATAACACCACCGTGCCCGAACTCGTAAGCACCTTCGGATATCGCAACACAGTAGACCCGCTGTATATCTATACGGGCAATCCAATGTTGCGCAATTCGCACAGCCACACCACTACATACAACTATCACCGCATGTGGCTGCGCAAGCAGATAGTCTTAGGACTGAGCGCGTCATACAACAAGGACATCAACCCCATAGCCACACTCTACAGCTACGACTCGTCCACAGGCGTGTATGAGAGCAAGCCGATGAACGTGAAGGGTGGCGACATGTAGACGTTCGGACTGAATTACGACCAAGGCATCGGCGTTTACTTCCGCCTGATGAACAAGTTTGCGCTGGAGACAGCCAAGTCGTACGGATTCCTTACCATCGTGGACAACAACGACCCCAACGCCGTGCCTGAGCTCAACCTTCAGAAGCGTCTTGGCATTAACGAGAACTTCGAGTTTTCGTATGAGGCAGAGAAGGTGCAGCTGACGCTGTTCAACCGTCTGGAATGGAACCGCTATCGTTACGACGACGCTTCTTACAACACCAATCCGTTGTATAACAGCGTCGGAATAAACGCAACGCTGCGTCTCTCGCCCTTCCAGGTGTTCATGCAGTTGTCTGACGATTTCCGCTCCGGCTATGCCACTTCAGCAATGAACGGTCACAAGCTGGTGTCGTGGGCGTCCGTCAGCTACAGTTTCTGCAAGAACAAGTGCGAACTGTCGCTTTTCGTGGACGACATATTCAACAAGGACATCATGTACGATAGCGAATACTCGGCATATCAGCGCAGCGAATCTTCGGCAAACTACATACACCACTACGCCAACCTGAGCTTCACATACAGATTTGATGCGAAGGCTAAGAAGAAATAAAGCAGAACTCCTTAAAACTCGTTAGCTTGAGAAACAAAAAACGGGAACAGCAGACTTTTGAAAAGTCCACTGTTCCCGTTATTGTTTTTTTAGAGAATTCAGCGAATGTTGCTCTTACTTCTTTGTCAGCACATAGAGCTTTGCTGTTTCGCCTTCCGGCTCATTGCCGAGCGAGTCTGTCATGACTATACTCTTGCTGTCCTTCACCTTATAGAAGCTGTGCTCGCCGCTTGATGGGCGCACAAGCATCATCACGTTGCCGTCAAGAACCTGCAGCACGCCGCTTGCCTCGTCATGTCCGTCCTTGCGGTCGATGTAGTCCTGCTGGAGCTGATAGGTGCTGTCAGCGTTAATGGTGAGGACGGTCTTTATGCCCGGGCAGTCGGCAGCAGGCAACGTGCCCTCGTAGGTGCCGGCAACAGCAGCCAGATCAACGTCAGCGCTGACAGAATCAGCAACGCATACCGAATCGTTCTTCGTTTCATCCTGAGCGGTCTTCTTGCCATTGCAAGAGACCATCATTGCAGCAGCAATTACTGCAAGATACATAAATTTGTTTTTCATACCTTTTAAGTGTTGTTGTTATTTTGACTATCCTTTACTGCTTGTTCTCCACCGCTTTCGGTGTCCAGTTCTTGAAGAACCGCAGCACCTTCTTCTCGCTGTATCCCTTTCCTTCCTCAAGGAAGCTCGAGTCCTGGATGTGCAGCACATTGCCTTCCGAGTCGAGCACCACGAAGACGGGGAAACCGAAGCGAGCCGGATTGCCAAGACGCTCCATCAGCTTGGCAGCGTTGTTGGCAGAAGCGTCGCCGCCACTCTTGCGCGGATCATAGTTGACGTGGATAAGCTCGAAGTTGTCGCTGACCATCTTACTCACCTCCTGGTCCTTCTCCACGAAGTCAGCGAAGCGCAGACACCACGGACACCAGTTGCCGCCCACCTGACAGACCACATACTTGCCGTCCGCCTTTGCCTTAACGAGAGCATTGTCAATCTGTTCCATCGGATTGATGTTCTCGTTATACACCTTCTTGAGCGCCTCCTGTGCGTTCGCCACAGCCACAGTCATCGAAAAGAGAACAGCTATGATGAATGACTTTTTCATTGTATTACGTTTTTTATCAGTTAAATCTCCTCCACAATCTCTGCCATCGGCTTGCGCTTCTTCTCTGCATGAGGGCAGTCGGCAGCCACATGACCGATGGGGATGATTGCCACAGTCTCGAAATCGTCCGACGGGAACAGCTCGTTCATGACGCCGGTGTCGTAATTGCACACCCAGCAAGTGCCCAGACCACGCTCCGTAGCGGCAAGGCAGAGGTGCTCGGTGGCGATGGATACGTCCACGTCGCCGTGCTTCTTGTCGTCATAACTGCGTGTCCAGCAGGCATTGTTGTTCTTCATGCAGACGATGTAGAGCGGTGCCGTGCGAAACCATTCGCGGTCGTAAGCACGCCACAACTTCTGCTTTGCCTCCTCGCTGCGCACAATCACAAACTTCCACGGCTGCTTGTTAACAGCCGACGGGGCAAGGCGCACACACTCCATTATATAGTCAAGGTCGGACTGTGCCACCGGCTCGGCTGTATACTTGCGTGCCGAGAAACGCTTTTCTGACAGTTCGAGAATATTCATATATATCGGTAAATGTTGGTTTAGTCCTGATAATACACTCTCTTCACACGGTTGCTTATTCCGGTAAGCACCTCGTACGGGATGGTGTCAATGGCGTCGGACAGCACGGTTACGGGCAGCTCCTCGCCGAAGATAATCACCTGATCGCCCTCCTTGCAGTCGATGTCCGTCACATCAATCATTGCCACGTCCATGCATATATTGCCCACGTATTCAGCATGCTTGCCGTTAACAAGGCAGTAGCAGTGGCGATTGCCGAGATGACGGTTCAGTCCGTCGGCATATCCGATAGGAATGGCGGCAATGCGCGAAGGACGAGAGAGCGTACCACGGCGGCTGTAACCGACGGTCTCGTCAGCCGGAACGTCATGTATCTGGAGGATGGTGGTCTTCAGCGTAGTGACGTTGTTGAGCATCGAGTTGTCGCGCGAGTCATAACCGTAGAGTCCGAGTCCAAGGCGGCACATGTCGAGCTGGCGCTCCGGGAAGTGCTCAATGCCCGCAGAGTTGTCGATGTGTCGAAGTATCTTGTGCGGGAACGCAGCACAAAGCTGGCTGCTACCCTTCTCGAAGAGATCGAACTGGTGAGCGGAGAACTCGTCGAAGGAGTCAGAATCGCTACCCACGAAGTGCGAGAAGACAGAGCGTGGGATGACAGACGACTGATGTTTCAGGCGGTCTATCAGCTCCGGCATGTCCTTCAGCGGATCAAAGCCGAGACGGTGCATGCCCGTGTCCAACTTGATGTGTACGGGGAAGTTGCTTATACCGTTCTTCTGCGCCTCACGCACAAGGGCGTCAAGCAGGCGGAAGGAATAGACCTCCGGCTCCAAGTCGTAATCAAACATGGTCTTGAACGCCGACATCTCCGGGTTCATAATCATGATGTTTGACGTTATGCCGTTCTTGCGGAGCGTCACACCCTCGTCAGCCACAGCCACAGCCAGATAGTCCACACGATGGTCTTGCAGCGTCTTGGCTATCTCCACCGCACCAGCGCCGTAGGCATCTGCCTTTATCATACAGACGAGCTTGGTTTCGGGACGCATAAAGGAACGATAGAAGTTGAGGTTCTTCACCACGTTGGAGAGGTTCACCTCCAGAATGGTCTCATGCACCTTCTTCACCAACAGTTCGGTAATATTGTCAAAACCGAAGCGGCGTGCTCCCTTTATAAGGATAACCTCATTGCGCAATGTCTCGAACACGTCGCTGTGAATAAACGACGTTACGTCATGGAAGAAGTGCTTCTCCTTCACCTTTATAAGGTCAGCATGAGCCATAATCTGCGGTCCGATGCCGATAATCTTGTCCACGCCACGCTGTACGGAGAGATTGCTTACCTCGGTATAGAGCTCTTCCAGGGGTTCGCCTGTCTGATAGATGTCGCTGAGGATAAGCGTGCGTCCCTGTCCCTTGTGGTCAGGACGACGGTTCATAAAGTCGAGGGCTATGTCGAGCGAATTGATATCAGAGTTATACGAGTCGTTGATAAGCGTACATCCGTGGATTCCCTCCTTCACCTCCAGGCGCATTGCCACAGGCTCAAGAGCCTCCATGCGCTCTGCTATGTGCTCCTTGGAGAGTCCGAGATGGAGCGCCACGACGGCTGTAGTAACGGAGTTTCTTACGGAAGCCTCATCTATGAACGGAAGGTTATATTCTCCCGCCTCACCTTTATATATATAATGTATGGTGGACGTGAAGTCCTTCTTCTCCACCTTCTCCACGAAGAGCGCGGCGCTGCGGTCCTTCATTGACCATGAAAGATTCTCTCCCTTATAGTCGATGCCGGCTACAACCTGGTCCACTATCTCATCGTCCTTGCAGTAGACGATGGTCTTGGCGTCATGGAAGAGTTCCACCTTCTCGTGGCACTTCTCCTCAAGTGACGAGAAATTGCGCTGATGTGCGTCGCCGATGAATGTCAGCACAGCGATGTCGGGCTGGATGATGCCTCTCAGAGCCTGCATCTCACCCGGTTCGGAGATGCCTGCCTCGAACACGCCCACCTGACTCTGCTCGTTAAGCAGCCATACGGAGAGCGGCACACCAATCTGCGAGTTGTAGCTGCGCGGCGAACGCGTCACCTTCAATTCTGGAGAGAGGAGCTGATAGAGCCACTCCTTCACGATGGTCTTTCCGTTGGAGCCAGTGATGCCCACAATGGGGATGTCATACTCCTCACGATGGCGCTCGGCAAGTCGCTGAAGGGCAACGAGCGAACTCTCCACCTTCAGGAAGTTGGCGTCCGGATATGCTGTGTCATAATCAGCCGGAACATCCTCCACTACAAAGTTTCTGACACCACGTCTGTAGAGGTCAGGGATGTAGGCATGACCGTCTCCCCTGCCCGACTTGAGAGCGAAGAAGAGAGTCTCCTCTGCAAAGCAGAGCGAACGGCTGTCGGTAAGTAAGAAGCCGATGTTGGCATCTGTGGCGCCGAAGCGATGTGCTCCTATCAGCGTCGTCACTTTTTCTATTGTATAAGTCATCTTTCCGTAAAATGTTTTATATCGGTGCAAAGTTACTACAAAAAAGTGAAATGCGGAAAGATATAGTGATAGAATTGAGT
>ERZ791912.38-NODE-38-length-97442-cov-22.933030_pt1 | contig 97442 bp, 69 predicted proteins | sample MGYA00510141_ERZ791912 | MGnify/ENA primary metagenome ERZ791912 (study PRJEB30046, sample SAMN00792082) | human gut metagenome | study: EMG produced TPA metagenomics assembly of the A metagenome-wide association study of gut microbiota in type 2... | reverse complement strand
AGTCCTCCAAAAGTATAGTAATCCAACCAAGCTTTGCGTATATCTCCACCAATACCATTAAAGTATTCGTCAAAGGTGAGAGGCCAGATGCGTATCTCGTCACCTCTGCCTCGGAACTCAGTCACAACATCACTTGACAGGAAGCGAGAGTTTGAGCCTGACACATACACATCTATATTCCGCATGTGTGTCAAGCTAAGAATAACCTCCACAAATTCTTCTACCAGCTGCACCTCGTCCAAGACTATATAATAAGGATTGCCATCATCCACTACCTTTGAATCTATATAGTCGAGCAAGGTATCAGGCTTCCTCAACCGCCTGTTTCGGAAATCATCAAGTTGAATTTCGATGATATGACTATCTGTCACCCCATGTTCCAACAGCCAGTTATGCCAGATGTCAAACAGCAGGAAAGACTTTCCACATCGTCTGACACCTGTTATAATCTTCACAAGACCGTTTCCACGTCCTGCGATAAGTTCATCCAAATATTCCTTACGTTTGAATATCATATTAGAGTACTATTTTTGATACTGGTATCATATTTTACACCGCAAAGATAACAGTCTTATCCCAAAAGCCAGCACAATCAATGAAAAAACTGCGTTTATCAAGTAAAAAAACAGCAAAATGTTGCATCGTAAACTACACAAAAATGCTTTTTTAAAAAAATGCCAGGCATGGCGAGGCGTGACTTAACGCTTCTCAACTTCCTTCCGATACTTGATGCAATATTCAGCCAAATGAGGCAGTATTTAAGTACTTATAGCCTACTGAAACTGAATATGATGCAAGGTGTTGTGAATTTGTGTGAATGCCAAAGAAATTCTTGAAAATATGGAAGAGCTGTGTCTCCTTCTCTGGTTGAAGGAAAAAACTTGGCCATTTCCTTTGCATTTCGCTCGCCTTGCACTAACTTTGCAAATCAATCGTGGATTGGGGCTTAACGGCTCTCGGACATATAGATAATATCTGACATTTAGATAATAAAGTAAAGCAATATATAAAAATGAAGTTTACCGAACGTGACGGACTTAACCTCTTTGGTGTCAATGAAGAGGTGTTGAAAGAATGGGACAAGAATGATTTGTTCCATCGTAGCATTGATGAACGGGAGGGATGTCCCTCTTTTGTGTTTTTTGAAGGACCGCCTTCTGCAAACGGACATCCGGGCATCCATCATGTTATGGCACGTACGATTAAAGATGTGTTCTGTCGCTATAAAACGATGCAGGGCTTTCAGGTCAAGCGTAAGGCAGGTTGGGATACCCACGGACTGCCAGTGGAACTCGGCGTTGAAAAGGAATTGGGCATCACAAAGGAAGACATCGGTAAAACTATCAGCATTGAAGAATATAATGCGCAGTGCCGCCGCAATGTGATGAAGTTCACCCAGGAATGGACGGACTTGAGTCATCTGATGGGCTACTGGGTGGATATGGAACACCCTTATATCACTTACGACAATGCGTATATCGAAAGCTTGTGGTGGCTCCTTTCTCAATTGTATCAGAAAGGGCTTCTATATAAGGGCTACACGATTCAGCCGTATAGTCCTGCTGCAGGAACGGGTTTGAGCTCTCACGAGTTGAATCAGCCTGGCTGTTATCGCGATGTGAAAGACACCACGGTGACGGCTCAGTTCCGTATCTTGAATCCGACGGAAGATATGAAAGGGTGGGGCGAAGCCTATTTCTTGGCGTGGACAACAACGCCTTGGACTTTGCCTTCAAACACAGCCCTTTGTGTAGGCCCGTCATTTGAATACGTAACGGTTCGTACTTACAATCCATATACGGCAGAGCCTATCACTGTTGTGCTCTCGGCCGACCGCCTGTCGGCCTACTTTAAGGCCGAAGGCGCAGAACTTCCTTTGGAAGACTACAAGGCCGGCGACAAGGTGATTCCTTATCGCGTCGTTGGCAGCCATAAGGGTCATGAACTTGAGGGCATGCGTTATTCGCAGTTGATGCCTTGGGTGAAACCGACAGAAAAGTTGGCAGACACGGCACCTGATTTTGTCAAGGAATATGCTCAGGCTAATCCTGATGCCGTGTTTGAAGTGGGCCATGACAAGTTCGTGGAACTTGAAGAACTTGGTTTCCGCGTGATTTTGGGCGATTACGTAACCACAGAAGACGGTACGGGTATTGTTCACATCGCGCCAACGTTTGGTGCAGACGATGCCCGTGTGGCCAAGGCTGCGCACATCCCTTCGCTCTTTATGATCACGAAGGGCGGTGAGACGCGTCCGATGGTTGACTTGCGCGGCAAGTATTATGTGTTGGACGAGTGCGACGCTACTTTCGTGGATAAATGCGTTGATCGCGAGGCATATTCGCGCCACGAAGGAGACTACGTAAAGAATGCGTATGCTCCGGAGTTCAACAAGGATGGCAAATATGACGAAAAGGCAGCCGCCAAAGCTGAGGATTTGAACATCGTCATCTGTTTGGAAATGAAGCAGGCAGGCGAGGCATTCAAGATTGAAAAGCATGTGCACAATTATCCGCATTGCTGGCGCACGGACAAGCCAATCTTGTATTATCCGCTCGACAGTTGGTTCATCCGTTCAACGGCGGTCAAGGAGCGCATGATTGAGCTCAACAAGACCATTCGTTGGAAACCGGAATCAACAGGAACGGGACGTTTCGGAAAATGGCTTGAGAATCTGAATGACTGGAACCTCAGCCGCAGCCGCTATTGGGGTACTCCGTTGCCGATTTGGCGTAACAAGGATTCGCACGAAGAGATTTGCATTGGCTCTGTTGAACAGTTGTACAATGAAATTGAGAAGAGCGTGAAGGCTGGTGTCATGAAGAGCAATCCATTGAAGGACAACGGATTCGTTCCGAATGATTACAGCAAGAATAATTATGACAAGATCGATTTGCATCGCCCTTACGTAGACAACGTGGTGCTCGTTTCTGAAACTGGCAAGCCGATGTATCGTGAAACCGACCTGATTGACGTTTGGTTTGATTCAGGTTCTATGCCGTATGCCCAGTTGCATTATCCGTTTGAGAACAAGGAATTGCTCGACAAGCGCGTTGTATATCCTGCTGATTTCATTGCAGAAGGTGTTGACCAAACGCGTGGCTGGTTCTTTACGCTTCATGCTATCGCAACGATGGTATTTGACAGCGTGGCCTTCAAGGCTGTGATTAGCAATGGTCTTGTGCTTGACAAGAACGGCAACAAGATGTCAAAGCGTCTTGGCAATGCTGTTGAGCCATTTGGCGCCATTCAGAAATATGGTTCAGACCCATTGCGTTGGTATATGATTACCAATTCATCGCCGTGGGACAATCTGAAGTTTGACGAAGACGGGGTACAGGAAGTTGCTCGCACTTATTTCGGCAAACTCTATCAGACCTATTCCTTCTTTGCCATGTATGCCAATGTTGACGGCTTTGACGGCAAGGCAGCGGAACTGCCGCTCGAAAAGCGTCCGGAAATCGACCGTTGGATCATTTCTGAGTTGAACACGCTCATCAAGAATGTCACTGAAGCATTTGAGGATTACGAGCCGACGCGTGCAGGCCGAATGATTAGCACGTTTGTGATTGACAACCTCTCCAACTGGTATGTGCGTCTCTGCCGTAAACGTTTCTGGGCTGGCGAGATGGACGACGACAAATTGAGCGCTTATCAGACGCTGTATCGTTGCCTCTTCACCGTATCGAAATTGATGGCCCCCATCGCTCCTTTCTATGCCGACCGTCTTTATGGCGATTTGAAAGCGGCATCCGCAGAGAATGGGTGCGTGAGCGTTCACCTCTCGGCATTCCCGAAGGTTGAGGCTTCAGAAATCGACACCACTTTGGAGCAGCGCATGGAGTTGGCCCAGAAGGTGACTTCAATGGTGCTTTCTTTGCGTAAGAAGGAGCATGTGATTGTTCGTCAGCCGTTGCAGAAAATTTGCATCCCAGCCACCGACGCTTGTCAGAAAGAGAATATCGAAGCCATGTCTCAGTTGATTTTGGATGAAGTCAACGTGAAGGAACTTGAGTTCGTGGAAGGAGACATGCTCGAAAAGAAGGTGAAGTGCAATTTCCGCGTGATGGGCAAGAAGTTTGGCAAACTGATGAAGGCCGTTGCCGCTGCTGTCGGCGCATTATCGCAGGATGCCATCAACGAGCTCAGCGTGAATGGTAGCGTTCAGGTGGATGTTGACGGCCAGACAGTTGAAATCGTGCGTGAAGACGTGGAAATTGTCAGCGAAGACATCCCAGGATGGACGGTGGCAAATGACGGCGCTCTGACTGTGGCGCTTGACCTCGAAATCACGGAAGAGCTGAAGAACGAGGGCATGGCGCGTGAAATTGTGAAGCGCATCCAGGCCTATCGCAAGAGCTCAGGTTTTGAAATCACAGACCACATCCATGTTGTCCTTTCACACGACGACAATTTGCAGAAGGCCGTCGAAGCCTATCACGATTATATCTGTTCTCAGGTTTTGGCCGACAAACTGGAATTTGGCGCACCAGAATCTGGGGAAGAACTTGATTTTGAGGACTTCAAGATAAGTGTAGATATCACAAAACTATAAACCAATAGAAGAACGTGACCTGCAAAGGGCAGACATTTGTCGCAATGTCAGACCGATGTCTGCTCCCTGTGGGTTTGCGTTTTATGCACACACACTCCTTAATATATTAATGTCATGGCAGAAAAAACGCGTTATTCAGATGAAGAATTGGTTGAATTCAGAGATCTGATCCTTGAAAAAATTAGGTTGGCACAACGTGACTATCAGCAGATGATGGACGTTTTGACCAACAAGGAAGGCAATGGTGTTGACGACACGATGCCGACCTATAAAATATTGGAAGAGGGTTCTATGACTCAGACCCGCGAAGAGCTCACCAATATGGCAGCCCGACAGCAGAAGTTCATACAGGGACTTCAGGCGGCATTGGTGCGCATTGAAAACAAAACCTATGGCGTTTGCCGTGTGACAGGAAAGCTGATCCCTAAAGAACGCTTACGCGCTGTGCCGCATGCCACAATGAGCATTGAAGCAAAGTTGGCAAGCAAGAAACAGTGAGGTGAGGTGGGATGAGAACTGGCGGAGCCGTGGGCTTTTGAAGCGAGTGCCGAATTTTCTGGAGCTACCGCTTGTGCTCTGCCAGTTCCTCGTTAGCCCTCATTGGCAAATTTGATAGAAAAGACAGATTACGATTCAGCAGGGTTTTTTAGAAAAAAAGACCTCTGCTGAATTAGTCATGTAATGGCGTAAACAAATTCTGAGTTCAATTCTCTTGGTGTAAAATGTTTACTACCAGTTGTTTGCGTACTATTAGACTGTAATGGTTGAATGGGGGAGAGAATATATTGGCCTGTCTCGTTCAGCATAGAGGGAATATAAAAAACATTGCCTGCTTCGTTCTTGGAAACGCGTTGAGAATTAAATGTCAAACAATAAGATCATAAATACAATGGATGATAAAATTGCGATTCGTCGCCGTGTGGTGATCTCTGTCGGAGTGATTGCTTTGGTGCTTGTCATAGACCAAATCATAAAAATCGCCGTCAAGACACACATGTGGGTCGGAGAAAGAATCTTGGTGACAGATTGGTTTCAGATATTCTTTACGGAGAATAAAGGGATGGCATTCGGACTGGATTTTTTCGGAACCTTCTTCTTGGCGCTGTTTCGTTTGGTGGCAGTGGTTGGATTCAGTTATCTGCTTGCAAAACTCATCAAGAAAAAAGCACCGTATGGCTTGGTGGTCTGTTGGGCTTGCTTGATAGCCGGTGCTGCCGGCAACATCATCGACAACTGCTTCTATGGCCTGATATTTTCTGAAAGCGGCGTCTGTCAGGGACCGGTGTCTACTTTTGTCGATTGGGGAGAAGGCTACGGCTCGTTTCTCTCGGGCCGTGTTGTTGACATGTTTTATTTCCCGTTGTTTGATTGGCCAGACTGGGTGCCCTTCGTTGGTGGCGGCACTTTCTTTGGAGCAGTATTCAACTTTGCAGATGCCTCAATCAGCTGTGGCGCCGTGGCGTTGTTGCTGTTCTATCATAAATATCTGAATGCGGAATATATGTTCGACAAGAAATTTGAAGAACCGTCTCCTCGTAAAGACGAAGAATAACATGAACCCAATGATGCAAATATTTTGTGACGTCAAGCGCAGTCGGTGTGTCCTTCAGAATTGTTTGGCATTGATTTTGCTTGTCGTATGCCTGTCGGCCTGCAAGTCTGATGTTCCAGAGGATGTGCTTGACAAGCAGATGATGGAGCGCGTGCTTTATGATTACCATGTGGCTCAGAGTCTGGGCGGAAACAAAAGTGCGGAGCAGGTGACACATCAGACAGACATAAGTTATAATGAGAATTATTATCTGAAGTCCGTTTTAGAGAAATATCATCTGTCGCAGGAAGATTTCGACCGCTCTTTAGCGTGGTATTCCCGTCATAGCGAAGAACTCTTCGACATATATAAGCACCTCAACGAACGCCTCTCTGCCGACATCGGTGCAGCGCCTTCAGCAGACGCTATGTATGCCAATGCGTTGACAACAGACACGCTTGACATTTGGCGCGGTTCTCGTGCCTGGTTGTTGTCGTCTGTCGGACAGAATGTCGCCTCGTTTGAGCAAGAATGCGATACGGCCGTTCATGCCGGCGACCGACTGGTGCTCCGTTTTACGTCAAATTGGATCTACAGAGAAGGCATGAAATCGGCAATTGTTTGCCTTGCCTTGAATTATGCCAATGATTCAACCGCCGTTTCTGTCTTGCCAGTATATGGTTCTGGCTCTCAGGAGTTGAGCGTCAGCGTTGGGTCGAAACCGCTGAAAAGCATTTCTGGTTATGTTTACCAGCAGGCAGTTTGGGATTCCAAACCAAAGCTCTGCATCATTACAGGTGTTTCTCTGATTCGCTTCAGAAACAAAACTCAGCCAGCAGCAAATGATGCTTCTTCTGGAGATTCTGTGCGCGACGAGAAAGCCGATCGCCTGAAGGGGGAGCGCGTCTTGCGCGACAGTTTGTTGCGCAACGATAGTCTGCAACGGGTGGGACACCATTTCAAGTGATGGTGAACACCGAAAAAGGCCGCTGACGTTTTCCTTTCGAGCAATTTGAAAACCTGCTTAAAAATAATTTATAGGTCCCCTATATGAATGTTGAAAATACACGAGTGTCTCGCATCGCCGTTTCCCGCTTGCATCTGTCCAACGGAGAAGTTCGGAAAAACCAGGTGTTGGAATTTGATGTTAAGACAAAAAAAGTTGTCAGGTTTTATCCGTTGGAGCAGGAGATTGCTTTCACGGAGTGGCGCGGTGGAGATTATTTCTTGCCGTAAAAGATTCGGGAAAACATGCTTGGCCGTTGTTGGCAAGGCGTGTCCCATCCGTTGCAGCTTATAATAATGTAAAATAAATCCAGTCACCGTTATTTGAGAGGTGATGTATATATAGAAAAATATGAATCAAGACGAACTTCAGCAGAATCCGTTTTCATTGATAGCCGATTTTGACGGCGACATATCAAGTCTTTTCGACAAGGAGATTGAAGAAATTTTGCCCGTGTTGCCATTACGCAATATGATGCTTTTCCCTGGCGTTGTCGCCCCTGTTTCCGTCGGTCGCGAATCTTCCCGCAAACTGGTGCAGCAGGCCGTGAAATCAGGCAGTTTGATTGCCGTGACAACACAGCTCGACTCCACTGTTGAGACGCCGACGGCTAAGGATTTGTATCCCATTGGCGTTGTTGCCAAGGTTATGCGTGTCATTGAATTGCCTGATGGTGTGTTGACCGTTATCTTGCAAAGCTATTCACGTTTCAGATTGGGTGAAGTGACACGTATGAAACCATATATGCGTGCCCATGTCGAGAAAATTCCAGAAATTCTTCCGGAAGCAGAAGATCGTGAATATACGGCACTGGTTGACACCTGCAAGGACTCCACGATACGCCTCATACGCATGAGCGACACCGTGAGAGACGAGGCCGCTTTTGCCATCCGCAATATCAGCAACCCGATTTTCCTCATTAGTTTCATTTGCACGAACCTTCCTTTCCCCATAGAGGAAAAGTCTGAACTGCTCGCCATCAACGATGAAAAAGAGAGGGCTTTCAAACTCCTCTCCATCTTGAATCGCGAAAGCCAGTATGCTACGTTGAAGCGCAACATACAAAACAGAACGCGGGAAGATCTCGATCAGCAGCAGAAAGAATATTTTCTGCAGCAGCAAATCAAGAACATACAGAGCGAATTGGGCGATGATTCGCAGAACGATGACGTCCGCGAAATCATGGAAAAAGCCAAGTGGCTCAAGATGCCCGACAAAGTGGCTGCAACATTCAACCGAGAAGTCGAAAAGCTTAAGCACATCAATATGCAAAGCCCCGACTACAACGTCCAGTTGAATTATCTCCAGACGCTCGTGTCGTTGCCGTGGGGAAAAGATACCAAGGATAACCTCAATATCAAGAATGCCGAGCGCATCTTAAACCGCGACCACTACGGAATGGAGAAGGTCAAGGAGCGCATTTTGGAGCATTTGGCCGTTTTGCGTGTCCGCCAGGATATGAAGGCCCCGATATTGTGCCTTTATGGTCCTCCGGGAGTGGGCAAGACCTCTTTGGGAAAAAGCATAGCCGCCGCTTTGGGCCGGAAATATGTCAGAATATCCTTGGGAGGTGTTCACGATGAAGCCGAGATTCGCGGCCACCGCCGCACGTATGTCGGGGCGATGCCTGGCCGCATCATCAAAAGTCTCATCAAAGCCGAGACAGACAATCCTGTGTTCATTTTGGATGAAATCGACAAGGTTTCTCAGAATAATTACAATGGCGACCCGCAGTCTGCCCTGTTGGAGGTGCTTGACCCCGAGCAAAACAACACGTTCCACGATAATTTCCTGGACCTCGACTATGATTTGTCGAAGGTGCTGTTCATTGCCACGGCAAACAATCTGAACACGATTCCTGGGCCGCTGCTCGACAGAATGGAACTGATTGAAGTGGAAGGCTATCTGACCGAAGAGAAAAAAGAAATTGCGCGTCGTCATCTCATTCCGAAGGAACAGAAAATGATGGACTTCGGTGCGCCGCTTCGCATCTCTGCGCCAGCAGTGGAATATATCATTGAGAAGTACACCCGCGAAAGCGGTGTGCGCCAGTTGGAAAAGCAGATCGACAAGGTGTTTCGCAAAACGGCCTATCTCACAGCCGTTGAAGGCAAAATGCCGTTTGAAAATGCGCCAGTCAAACCGCAGGATGTTGAAAAACTCTTGGGCAAACCTATCTTCAGCCGCGACAAGTATCAGGGCAATGAATATGCAGGCGTTGTCACCGGTCTTGCCTGGACGGCTGTCGGCGGAGAAATCCTCTTCATCGAAACCAGTTTGAGTCGCAGCAAAGCGCCGAGACTGACGCTGACAGGAAATCTGGGCGACGTGATGAAGGAGTCTGCTATTTTGGCGCTGGAATATGTCAAAGCCCATGCGTCGATGCTGGACATTGACTACCGTCTGTTTGAGCAATGGAGCGTTCATGTCCATGTGCCAGAAGGCGCAACTCCCAAGGACGGTCCGTCGGCAGGCATCACGATTGCCACTTCCCTGGCTTCAGCCTTCACTCAGCGTAAGGTGCGTGCAAACACAGCCATGACTGGCGAAATAACCCTTCGCGGCCGCGTGCTTCCTGTTGGCGGCATCAAGGAAAAGATTTTGGCTGCCAAACGTGCCGGCATTAAAAACATCATCATGAGCAAGGAAAACGAGAAAGACATCCAGGAGATAAAATCAAGCTATGTCGACGGTTTGCAGTTCTTCTTTGTGGAAAATGTTCAGGACGTGTTTAACATTGCCTTGCTCAAGGAGCGCGTTGACAATCCGCTTGACTTGACCATCAAGGAAGAGCCGGCAGAAAACAAGTGATGTCAGAGCCGTCTCTGACCATCAGATGGCCTGCTTGACATGAAAATACTAATTTATGAAATTTGAATTACAACATACAGACACGACAAGTTCTGCCCGTGCTGGTCTGATTACAACGGACCACGGGCAGATTCAAACCCCCATATTCATGCCCGTCGGCACCTTGGGTAGCGTCAAGGGCGTTCATTTGCGCGAACTGAAAGACGACATCCAGGCCCAGATTATATTGGGAAACACCTATCATTTATATCTGCGCCCGGGATTGGACGTCATTGAGCGTGCAGGCGGCCTCCATAAGTTCAATGGATTCGACCGCCCCATGTTGACAGACAGCGGTGGCTTTCAGGTATTTTCGTTGACAGGCATCAGAAAACTGAGCGAGGAGGGATGCGAATTTCGTTCCCACATCGACGGAAGTAAGCATTTCTTCACGCCCGAGAAAGTGATGGACATTGAGCGCACAATCGGCGCAGACATCATGATGGCGTTCGACGAATGCCCTCCTGGCACAGCCGATTTCTCCTATGCCAGAAAAAGCCTTACGCTGACCCACAACTGGATGAAGCGCTGTTGGAAACGTTTTCATGAAACGGAGCCGAAATACGGCTACCACCAATCGCTCTTCCCCATCGTGCAAGGCTGCGTCTATAAAGACCTGCGTCAAGAAAGTGCGCGTTTCATGAGCGATTTCAACGCAGAGGGCTATGCCATTGGCGGCTTGGCCGTTGGCGAGCCTGCCGAAGTGATGTATGATATGATAGAAGTGGTGAACGACATCCTGCCGCAAGATCGTCCGCGCTACCTGATGGGCGTGGGCACTCCCGTCAATATCCTGGAGGGCATTGAGCGCGGCGTGGACATGTTCGATTGCGTGATGCCCACAAGAAACGGACGCAATGCCATGATTTTTACGGCAGAGGGCATGATCAACATGCGCAATGCAAAATGGAGCACTGATTTTTCTCCCGTCGACCCCAACGGCCACTGCTTCGTTGATACCCAATATTCAAGGGCTTATCTCCATCATTTGTTCAAGGCGAAGGAATTGTTGGCCATGCAGATTGCCAGCATCCATAATCTGGCCTTCTATCTGTGGCTCGTCAGAGAAGCCCGCCAGCAGATACTGGCCGATAACTTCGCTTCCTGGAAAAAGGAAATGGCGGAACGCCTGTCACGGCGCCTGTGATTTTTCAACGGACGCTGTAAGGTCCTGCGATGGAAATGCCATACTTTAATTTTGCAACGCGCTCTCAGGCGCATCATCCCCAACAATGAAAGATACAGGTAAAAATACAAACATAGGCAAGCGTCTGGCTACATGGATGAAGCAGGCAATGGGGTCTGTCAGAATTGGACGGATTGATTGGTACATCATGAAGAAATTCTTGAGCACCTACATCTTCCTCATTGCCATTGTCATCCTCATTGCCATCATCTTCGACTACAACGAGAAGATCGACAAATTCACGCAGTCGCACGTGCCAGTCCGGAAAATAGTCTTCGATTATTATCTGAACTTCATCCCCTATTTCTCCAACCTGTTCAGCCCCCTCTTCGTCTTCATTGCCGTCATTCTCTTTACCTCCAATCTGGCTTCCAATTCAGAAATAATCGCCATGAAAGCCGCAGGCATGAGCTTCCGCAGGCTCCTGCGCCCCTATATGCTCTCGGCCTTCCTGATAGCTGTGGTCACCTTTTTTTTGGGAGCTTATGTCATTCCTGTCGGCAACATTTCGAGGGTGAATTTCGAGAATGCCTACGTCAAGAAAAAAAGCACTACCACGGCCGATAACGTGCAAATGCAGGTCGACACTGGCGTTGTTGCCTATATAACCCATTTCGACAATGTGACGAAAAGCGGTTACGGATTTTCATTGGACAAGTTTGTCGACAAAAAACTTGTTTCGCACCTGACCGCCCAGAATATCCAGTACGACACGCTGTCTGACCGGCGCTACAGCTGGACAATCCGTATGTACAATATACGCACGCTGAAAGGCAGGCGCGAGAAAATATCAAGTGGGGAAAAGCTCGACACCATGATCATGATGGAGCCCTCCGATTTCTTCTACACCAAAAACCAGCAGGAAACAATGACCCTGCCACAGTTGGGAGAATTTATCGGAAAACAGAAAATGCGCGGAGCGCCCAACGTCAACACTTTTGAGGTGGAATACCACAAGCGTTTCGCCATGCCCTTTGCCGCTTTCATCCTAACGGTCATCGGCGTGTCGCTCTCCTCCCAGAAACGCAAGGGAGGCATGGGAATCTCCCTGGGCATCGGGTTGGCTTTGAGCTTCGCCTACATCATGTTCCAGACGGTCTCTGCCACTTTCTCAACGAATGCCGGGATGCCCGCCGCTCTGGCCGCCTGGATTCCCAATGCCGTGTTTGCCGTCATTGCCTTTATTCTCTACAAGCGGACGCCAGAGTAACCTCGCTCTTCCTTCCCCATGCAGGCATCCGTTCTTAGCAATCCGAATTTTTAAAACGACACCCACACCCATGTATTTCTCAGATTTAGAACTTAGCGACGACATCCTCGACGCTCTTTACGATATGCACTTTGACGAATGCACCCCAATCCAGGAACAGTGTATTCCCCCAATCCTTGAAGGCCGTGATGTCATGGGCATCGCCCAGACCGGCACAGGAAAAACCGCGGCCTATCTTTTGCCCCTGCTGACCTTGCTCCGTCAAAATCCCCATCCAGCCGACGCCGTCAACTGCTTGATCATGGCTCCTACGCGTGAGTTGGCCAAGCAGATAGACCAGGCCATGCAGGGCTTTGCCTATTATATGGACGTCAACGGTGTGGCCGTCTACGGCGGCAATGACGGTACGCGCTATGAGCAGGAAAGAAAAAGCCTGAGCTCTGGCGCTGATGTGGTCATTGCCACCCCTGGCCGCCTCATCACGCATTTGCAGTTGGGCACGCTCGACCTCTCTCGCACCACCCATCTCGTGCTCGATGAGGCCGATCGCATGCTGGACATGGGCTTCAGCGAAGACATCCTCAAAATTGTTGCGGAAATGCCACGCGAGCGCCAGACCATTCTCTTCTCAGCCACCATGCCGCAGAAGATAACGGCCTTGGCAAACAGCATCATGAACGACCCCGTGCAGGTGAAAATTGCCGTGTCCAAGCCCGCTGAAAATATCGACCAAAGCGTTTACGTATGCAAGGAAAGCGACAAGACGGCGCTCGTGAAACACGTGCTTTCGTCACACGGCTCCAGCCGCGTCATTCTTTTTGCTGGTGCCAAGCAGAAAGTCAAGGAACTGGGTATCCTGCTTTCCCGCCGAGGCTATAATGCCGCGGCCATGCATTCCGACCTCGAGCAGAAGCAGCGCGATGAAGTCATGCTCGCGTTCAAAGCTGGGCGCATTGACATCCTTGTCGCCACCGACATTGTTGCGAGAGGAATAGACATCGACGATATCAAACTTGTCATCAATTACGACGTGCCGCACGATGCTGAAGACTACGTACACCGCATCGGCCGAACGGCACGCGCAGGGCGCGAAGGTAGCGCCGTGACGTTGGTGGGCGAGCGCGATGTCCCTTCGCTCCGTGAAATTGAAAACTTGCTGGAAATCGAGATACCGCGTGCTGTTCTCCCCGAGGGCTTCATGGCTCCGTCGGAGCAGACAGATCTTTCCAAAGACCGCCATGCCGACAGGAGGAGAAGAAAGGGCGGCTCTGGAGATGCAAAAAAGGAACAAGGGCGGAAGCAGGGTGGAAACCGAAACCGCGGAAACCGCCACAGCAAGCCTTCAGCCAAGAAAGCCGATGCGCCGCAGGTTGTTCCAGAAAATGGCAAAACCGCTGTGTCAGACGGGCAGACGGCTTCGGCTGAAACAGCCGAGAACAAAACGGCAGCAAGCAAAACGGCACGCCGTTCGCGGCACCACCGACGTAGAAAAACGCAACAAGGTGTGGAAAGCGCGGCGGGAGACGCAGAAAAAACACTTGGATAATTATCGAACACGGATAGTTGAGGCTAACCCCGTTCCACCATTACTATAAATAAAATATATGTCGGATTTCCTGAGTAAGCTGCAAGCATTAAAATTCCAAACCGAAGAGAATTCCTGGAAGAAACTCAAAAGAATCGGGCGCGTGTTTTTCAGACTTGAGAAGACTGAAAAGGGCGTGGCATTGAGTGTTGTAAACGAAAAGGGTATCCTTGTTGATGTTGACAGCCGTTATTATGAACCTGAGGAATCTCAACTGATCCGTAGCATTGAGCATATACAGCGGGAGCGTCGGTTTCGCATTATATGGGAAGAAACGGACAAGTCGGTAAACCTTTGTGATCATCCGTATTTGTGCCATCAGTTGGTGCGTTGCAAAAACATCGTCGACGGGAAAATGACGCCCATTGTTTTCCATTCCGATGAGACTTTCTTGCAGTTGCGCTTGAAGAAAGAGGGCGTTATTCCCATCCTTCGGTGCGCGTTGCCGCCTGCGAAGGGGAGGAGGCTGTCGTGATGCTTTCCGAATGTTTCGCCTGGGTGGAAAACGGCATTTATCAGGTGCGGCCGATTGGTGGCAATTACAATTATCTGTCGGTGTTCGAAGAACCATTCTCAGAAGATATGCTTGAGCGCTATCTCTCCGTGTTGCATTCCTACACGGAGCAGATTGACGTCGTTGCCGAGGACTTTAGTCTTTCTTTTTCTTCTGGCGAAGTAGTGCCAGTTCCCACTATCTTCTTTGAGAAGGTCGATGCCGACGCGTTTTTATGAAGAGCGCCGCTCTTATTACAAAGAATTGATTGATAGGACGATAAAAATTGACGGCGTGCAGAAATCGCAGCTTGTGATGTTTCAAGCGTTGAGCGAGTTGCGCCGTATAGCCTCCGTGCCGGAGAGTCTGACCGATGGGAAAATTCATTCACCGGAACTTGGTGCTCTCGTGGAGTCGTTGCTTGAAACCGTTGCCAACGACCACAAAGCCGTTGTGTTTTTCAATTTCATTGCCGGACTCGAACTGTTGGGAGAAGCGTTGGAAGAAAACGGCATTGATTATGTGAGCATGACTGGTGCTACACGCGACCGGAAACTGGTGGTTGAGCGCTTTCAAGGAGATTCCCGTTGCAGGGTGATGCTCATGACGCTGAAAACAGGTGGTGTCGGCTTGAACCTAACGGCGGCCGACATGGTTCGTCTGATATTCCAAAAAATCAACACCTGTCCGAGTGCGTTGTTGATCAAACTCCTGTTGCCTCAAGTGAGCGGTTTCAAGTCCAAGCAGTTCGACGGCTGTCAGGTCAACGATTTGATCAGAAATATTTGCGGCGTACTATCGCAACTCGATTCAGAGAAATGGATGCCTGTTGATTATTTCTTGGTGAACGTCAGGACGCAAGCTTCAGACAGACTTAAGCAGCCAGAAGGCACCTACGAGCTATTCTATGAGGATTATTTCTATAAGTCAGTACTTGTCAACGGATTCACAAACAGTATCATCTCTTTGGACAACGTCATTAGCAACTTGTCAAATCCTTTTGTGAAATCATTTTTGTTCCTGTTGGCGAGCCTCGGCATCGTGGAAATTGCATACAGCGCTGTTCCGCCGTCCAATGCCACCAGCATATACGACACGTTGCAATTTTTGCGGATAACAGAGCTCGGTCAGTTTTAACTGGTCTTATTGGCCATTATGACGAAACAGGAAAGGGGGGGGACTCAGACGGACTTCGCCATTGACGACGAGCGTCTCTTATTGAAGTTAAACAATCCGAAATGCCCCTATGCTTTCGTGCTTGAAAAGTTTGGGAAGAGCGTCACATCGTCGCTCTATCGTGTTGACTATGGCACCTTCCTGGAGGGTTGCACAACGGCAGATGATGTCAACGAACGCATTGCGCTTTTCAAGCGCTATTTCGGTGAAGAATTGCCGGAGGTGTGGACCAGTTTCTTCAAGGACGTTCTGTTGCGTTGCTCGCCGCTGGCAACCATCGGTAAGAAATACATGCTCCGCCGTATAGATGCCAAAGACAAGCGCCTTCAGAACGTCATCCTGACGGACGAATGTCTCAAGAAACACATTTTGAGGGCTGAGAACTATATTCTGCTCATCGAGCAGGATTATTGGAATGTGGTGGTTGAAAGGCTGAGGACTTATGGCTATGTGCTGTAGTTCACGCTTTGCTTTCCACCGATTCCCGTTCTCCGTCATTAGCTTGTAAAAAAGGCATATTGAATCTCGGCTTGACCTTCCCGTTTTTTGTTTAGCAAAAAAACGCCCAATCATTTTGCCCTCTCCCTGCTTTGCAGTAACTTCGTGCCGTTTTATCAAGAACAGGGCGGCGGACACGGGGGCTCCCTCCCGTAGCCTGTCGTTCCCATATATAACTCAGGATAGTCTTATGAAGTATTATTTGATGATTGTCGCTTCGGCAATACTCATGCTATGCGCCTGTCGGGGAGAAAAAACAGAAACAGCGGAAACGGAAACAGTTCCGGCGGATTCTGTGCCCGACAGCCTTGCTACCGACAGCCTCGGCGCTGACACCGCGGAGCCTCCAGTGGCGGCCGACGGTCTCTTCGACGACTTTATGTATAATTTCATGCGCAATAGGAAGTTCCAAAAGAAACGCATTAAGTTTCCTTTGGAAAACCTCGTGGACGGGAAAAACAAACCCATAGCAGAGGGCGCGTGGAAATTCGACCCCGTATATGTCCGTGAGGAGGTCTACACCATGCTTTTCGATGACGAAAAAAGCGTGACCAGCGAAAAGGACACGAGCGTTCACCACGTCATCGTGGAATGGGTTTATCTCGACAAGGGGCGCGTCAAGCAATATCATTTTTTTAAAGAAAAAGGCCAGTGGAGACTCTTCCGTTTGGACACGCACAACATCGGCCGGAATGCCAACCGCGACTTCTTTGAGTTTTACAAGCGCTTTTCAACCGACCCCGACTTCCAGATGGCGCATATCGCCAACCCATTTGAGTTCAAGACGTATGACTCCGACAATTTCCAAGCCATCGATGGGGTGCTCGACGTGGCGCAGTGGCCCGACTTTAAGCCCGATATGCCCTCCGGACGCATCACGAATATCAACTACGGACAGCGGTATTCAAACAACGGGCAGCGCGTGTTGGTCATCACAAGCCCCTCTGCAGGAATGAGCTGCACGTTGAGCTTCAGAAAGCACAGAGGCGTTTGGGCGCTGGTCCGAATGGAGAGCATATAGCGCCCCCGGCAGGTCGTCCAGTAAACGCGTGCGCCGTTTTGATGCCTGAGAGAAGAGGGTGTCGGAATGTCCGTTTGATATAAAAGTTGCATATTTTTAAGGAATATAATTCGTATGAAGACAGAGAACAACTATTCGTTGTCGGCCCACAATACTTTTGGCATAGATGCCCGTTGCCGGCAGTTTGTTGAGTATGAAACGGTGGACGAACTCCGGGATTTCATCTCCCGCAGACTCGCTGATGCTGCTTCAGAAACTTCCCTTCCCCTGCTGCACATCGGCGGCGGAAGCAATCTCCTCTTCACCACTGATTTCCAGGGCATTGTTCTGCACTCCGCCATCAAAGGCGTGGAAGTCGAAATGAGCGATGCGGCCAGACAGGAAGTGGTGGTCAAGGCCGGAGCAGGGGAGAATTGGGACGACTTTGTGGCCCGCTGCGTTGAGCAGGGCTATTATGGTCTGGAGAATCTGTCGTACATCCCTGGCGAAGTGGGTGCCAGCGCTGTGCAAAACATCGGTGCATATGGCTGCGAAGTGTGCCAGTATATAGAAAAGGTGGAGACCGTTGATTTACACGATGGTTCCCTCCGCATTTTTCTTCCCTCAGAGTTGCATTATGCCTATCGCAGCAGTGCGTTCAAACATGAATTGAAGGGGCGCTATGCCGTGACGTCCGTCTGCTATCGCCTTTCAACCGTCTTCCGCCCCAATCTCTCCTACGCCGCACTGACGCGTGCCCTTCAGGATCAAGGTATCGACGTGGAGACTTTGACGGCAGCGTCTCTGCGTCAGGCCGTCATCAATGTGCGCCGTGGCAAATTGCCAGAGCCTTCTGAAATTGGCAGTGCCGGTTCCTTCTTTATCAATCCCGTTGTGTCAAACGAAAAATTCTGTCAGCTGCAGCAGCAATATCCTGGCATGCCGCATTATGCCGTTGAAAATGGCGTAAAAATCCCCGCAGGCTGGATGATTGAGCAATGCGGCTGGAAGGGAAGGAACCTCGGCCGCGCTGGGGTCTACGAAAACCAGGCCCTTGTATTGGTCAATCGCGGCGGTGCTACGGGTGCCGACATCGTGCGCCTCAGTGACGCTGTGCGTGCTGACGTTGCAGAAAAATTCGGCGTAGACATCCATCCGGAGGTCAATTTTATATAATCGGGCGGGTATTCAAAAATATTTTATACTGTCAATGTCGGAAGAGTATGCGACAAGGCAATATAGACTAATTTTGAACACCTGCTTAGTAAAACCCAAACCGCTCAAGATGAAGTTACGTTTTTTAGGAACAGGCACCAGCACGGGCATACCGCAAGTGGGGTGTAGCTGTCAGGTGTGCGCCTCGGCAGACCCGCGCGACAAACGGCTCCGCACTTCCGCATGGATTGAGACCGACTGCGGCGAAAGTATCTTGATCGACTGCGGCCCTGATTTCCGCCAGCAAGTACTCTCACTTAACCATTTTAGCCGCATCAGCGCTGTGCTCCTCACGCACGAACACTACGACCATGTTGGGGGTATCGACGACTTGCGCCCCTTTTGCGTCTTTGGCGAAATCCCCGTCTATGGCGATGCCATTTGTCTGGAACACCAGCGTGAGCGCATGCCCTATTGTTTTGCGGAGCACAGGTATCCTGGTGTTCCCAAGATTTCGTTACATCCCGTGCGTCCCGGTGAAGTTTTCCGCGTTGGAAAGCAGGAAATCCTTCCTTTTGTAGTGATGCACGCCCAGCTGCCCATCATGGGCTATCGTTTCGGCCGCACGGCCTACATCACCGATATGAAAACCATTCCCGACGAGAGTCTCCCTCTTTTGGAAGGTGTGGAAACGCTCATCGTCAACGGGCTGCGCTTTGAACCGCACGCCAGCCATCAGACCATTGAAGAAGCTGTTGCTTTTTCGCGCCGTGTGCAAGCGTCGCACACCTATCTCGTCCACATGAGCCATCATGCCGGACTCCACGTTTCGCTCGAAGAACGTTTGCCCGACAACGTGCATGCTGCTTATGATGGTTTGGAAATTGAATGTCGCTGAAGTGTACTGGGGGCGGATGTTGTATAATCTTCTTTAAAACCCCTTCCCAAAATAGTTAAACCCTTTCTTCTCACGGCTCCTCGTTCTTCTTTATTAATACTTAACACGTCTGCCGTGAAAAAATGTGGCGTCAGAACTTGCCTGCGTGAAATGAAAAAAGTAATTTTGCATGCAATAAAAAAACACCTTAGCATTATGTACTCAGATTTTATTGCCGACAAAATTGTTATGGAGGGCTTGACGTTTGATGATGTCCTCTTGGTCCCTGCCTATTCAGAAGTACTGCCGCGTACCGTCAGTCTGTCAACGAAATTTTCTCGCAACATCGATTTGCAGATTCCTTTCGTGACAGCAGCTATGGACACTGTGACAGAAGCACCAATGGCCATTGCCATTGCGCGAGAAGGTGGTATCGGTGTGATTCACAAAAACATGAGCATCGAAGACCAGGCGCGTCAGGTGGCCATTGTGAAGCGTGCAGAAAATGGTATGATTTATGACCCCGTAACAATTCAGCGTGGCCGTACAGTTAAGGATGCGCTGGCTTTGATGCGCGAATACCACATCGGAGGTATTCCTGTCGTTGACGATCAGATGCACCTGGTTGGTATCGTGACCAACAGAGACCTGCGCTTTGAACGCAACCTCGACAAGAAGATTGACGAGGTGATGACTTCTGAGAATCTTGTGACCACCAATACGCAGACCGATCTTCTGAGCGCCAGCCAGATTCTTCAGGAAAACAAGATTGAAAAACTTCCTGTCATTGACAAGGACGGTAAGTTGGTCGGTTTGATTACTTATAAGGATATCACCAAGGCCAAGGATAAACCGATGGCATGTAAGGATGCCAAGGGACGTTTGCGTGTGGCCGCAGGTGTCGGCGTGACGGCAGACACTTTGCAGCGTATGGAAGCCTTGATTCAGGCAGGTGCCGACGCCATTGTCATCGACACGGCGCATGGTCATTCAAAATACGTGATTGAAAAGCTCCGCGAGGCCAAGGCTTCTTTCCAAGGTGTTGACATTGTGGTGGGAAATGTTGCCACAGGCGATGCTGCACGCATGCTCTATGAGGCAGGTGCTGACGCTGTCAAGGTCGGCATCGGTCCGGGTTCTATTTGTACCACCCGTGTGGTTGCAGGTGTCGGTGTGCCTCAGTTGTCGGCTGTTTACGACGTAGCCCAGGCGTTGAAGGGAACAGGTGTGCCCTTGATTGCTGATGGTGGTTTGCGTTATTCCGGCGACATTGTCAAAGCGCTTGCAGCTGGTGGCTTTTGTGTTATGATTGGTTCGTTGGTGGCCGGAACGGAAGAAAGTCCGGGCGAAACCATCATCTTCAACGGCCGTAAGTTTAAGACCTATCGTGGTATGGGCAGCTTGGAGGCTATGGAGAACGGTTCTAAGGATAGATATTTCCAGTCGGGCGTTGTTGAAGTCAAGAAACTCGTTCCAGAGGGTATAGCTGGACGTGTTCCTTACAAAGGCTCGGTTCAGGAGGTTATTTACCAGATGGTCGGCGGTTTGCGCTCAGGTATGGGCTACTGCGGTGCCGGCACCATTGAGCAGTTGCACAACGCCAAGTTTACAAGAATCACGGGTGCTGGTGTGATGGAAAGCCATCCGCATGACATCACCATCACAAGCGAGGCTCCCAACTATAGCCGCTCTGAATAAAAAAGATATGCGATTCGTTTTGACGGATTATATATAAAATAATGTCACCCTTCTACTGTGAATCCATGGTGGCTTGGCCATGTACACATCGCGTGTGTTATGGTTTAGGCGAATCTTTAGGCATAGTGGAAGAGTGGCATTTTTCAGTTAATCTGGGTGCGGAATCAGCCCCTGGGTTTTCATGACATCTTAACATATTCCTTTCCTTTCTACTCAATGAAAAAGTTTTTCTTACCCATATTTGCCTTGGCATTTTCTTTGGGCGTGTTTGCTCAAAGCAATGACCCTGTTTTGATGCACATTAACGGCAAGCCCGTCACTCGGAGTGAGTTTGAGTATTCCTATAACAAGAATAGCAACATCGAAGGTGCTGTGGAGCACAAAACGGTGGACGAATACGTCGAAATGTTTGTGAATTACAAACTCAAGGTGGAAGCTGCGGAAGCGATGCGCATGGACACGCTTTCAAGTTTCAAAGGCGAATTTGCCCAATATCGCGACATTCAGTTGAAGCCGTTTCTGGTTGATTCCGCCTTCATCGACTCCGTTGCCTACAGCGTGTACACCCAGACCCAGGCGCAGTTGAAAGGGAAAGATATGTTGCGCGTGGCCCACATTCTGCTTATGGTACCGCAAAATGCCACACAGGGCGCGGTTGACTTTACGTCACACCGCATAGATTCCATCTACGATGCCCTTAAGCATGGTGCCGATTTTGCTGAAATGGCTAAGCAGTTTTCTGACGATAGGGGCACGCGTGCCAAGGGCGGCGAATTGCCTTGGATTGGGCCGGACATGACCTTGAAGGAATTTGAGGATGCTGCCTATGCCCTTCAGAACGGCGAAATGTCGCGCCCTGTCAAGACCTCCGTGGGATTCCACATCATCAAGATGCTCGAACGTAAGCAACTCGAACCGTATGCCCAGTTGAAATCCATGATTGTTGAAGGACTGAAGCGTCAAGGCATCGAGGAAAACTCGGCCGACTATCGTATTGGCAAGATTGTGGAGGCAAGCCACGGACGCCTGACCCGTGAAGCGGTGCTCGACAGCGTGATGAATGCTGAGGTTGCCACCAATGCCGATTTGAAGTACCTCATTGAGGAATACCACGACGGATTGCTGCTTTACGAAATTAGCAAACAGAAAATTTGGGACCCAGCATCAAACGACAAGCAGGCGCTTGCTAAGATTTTCAAGAAGAACAAGAAGACCTATGCGTGGGACGAGCCGCGCTTCAAGGGCTTTGTCATCTCAGCCAAGAGTGAGCAGGCGCTGAAGAAAGCTAAGAAGTTGCTCAAGAAGTATGGCGAAGGAGAATGGCAGGCCGAAATCAAGAAGCAGTTGAACAAAGACTCTGTGCAGGTCCGCGTTGTTGGTCCCGTCTTGGTCAAGAAAGGCGAAAACAAATTGGCCGACCAGTTTATTTTTGGCGGTGACGAAGTGAAGACGAGAGCCCCGTTTGTGTTTGCTGGCGTGCAGGGTAAAAAACTTAAGCAGCCTGCCACTTATGTCGACGTCAAGTCGCAGGTGGAAACCACTTTGCAGGAACGTCTCGAAAAGGCTTGGATTGAAAAGCTCCGTCAGCAGTTCCCAGTTGAAATAGATAAGGCTGTGCTCGCCACGGTGAACAAACACTAAGCGTGGAGCGCGCAGGAATAATCAATCCACGATCAAAAGTCATTCTCCTGTTTCTAAGTAATGGCAAAAAAAAACTTGACCAATTTTGTAAGTAAGGATTTATTTCTTATGCCCTGTCAAAATAGCTCAATTTATACTTTCACCATTACTAAGTATAACTCATAAGCATCAATGAATAAAAGAAATTTATTGCTTTCGGCTTTCATGTCGCTCGGCTTTGCCGGCGCCTTCGCGCAGGTTCAGAAATCCAACGTTGTTGACGAAGTGATTTGGGTGGTTGGCGACGAGCCGATTTTGCGTAGCGATGTCGAAGAAGCACGAATTAGCGCCGAATTGTATGGCGAACATATTGACAATCCATATTGCGTGATTCCTGAGCAGTTGGCCATTCAGAAACTCTTTCTGCATCAGGCGGCGTTCGACAGTGTGGAAGTCGATGAGGCACGCGTCATCCGTGCAGCCGACGAGCAGATTAACCGCGCCATCCAGAATTTCGGTTCGCGCGAGAATGTCGAAACCGTTGCACGCAAGTCGATTGCCCAATATCGTGAACAGCAGAAAACCATGTACCGCAACAACCTGATGATTGGTCAGGTGAGGGAGAATATCACCAAAAACGTCAAGGTGACACCGGCAGAAGTGCGCAAGTATTTCTCAAGCCTCCCCGAGGACAGTTTGCCGCTTATCCCCACACAGGTAGAGGTGCAGATCATCACGTCTGTCCCTAAAGTGAGCCGAGCGGAAGTGGAGCGCATTGAGTCGCGCCTGCGCGATTTTGCCAAGAGAATCAATAGCGGCGAGTCTGAATTTTCAACCCTCGCTAAGATCTATTCCCAGGACGGTTCTGCCCGTAACGGTGGAGAGTTGGGCTATTCAGGTCGCAACCAGTGGGTGCCCGAGTTTGCCAATGTAGCTTTCAGTTTGAACGACCCGAAGAAGGTGTCGAAAATCGTGAGAACAGAATTTGGCTTCCACATCATCCAGCTTATTGACAAACGTGGCGATAGAATCAACGTGCGCCACATCCTGCTCAAACCAGAAATCGAGGAAAGCGAATATGATCGTGCCTTAGGCCGCTTGGATTCCATCGCCGATGACATCCGAAACGACAAGTTCACTTTCGACGAGGCCGCTCCGCTGCTTTCCGATGACAAAGACACGAGAAACAACAATGGCATCATGGCCTATACCGACATGGAGACGGGACTCGTCACTTCCAGATTTCAGATGTCGCAGCTGCCAGCCGACGTGGCCAAGGTGGTGGAGCATCTCAAGGTGGGAGAGGTGTCGAAGGCATTCAGAATGACAAATAGCAGTGGTGCAGAGGTTTGCGCCATCGTGCGTCTCAAAAATAGGACCGATGCACACCGCGCCAGCATGACCGAGGATTTCCAGACTTTGAAAGACATCGTCTACGGCAAGCGTTGCGAGGCTGTGGTTGACGATTGGATCCGCGAAAAGCAGAAGAATACGTACATCCGCATCAATGACAACTGGAAACATTGTGACTTCAAATATCCAGGTTGGGTGAAATAAAAGCGGTGTGCTGAAAATTATCACCGGGAATCCTGCCTCGTTGTGCCAGACGGCGGCATATGTAATGGTGAAAGAATAAGTTGAGCAATTTTGACCTGCATTTTTGTTGGTTTTGGAATTTGGAAGAGGGAGCATAGCGGGCTATGTGACCGATGACAAATTTCAAAAGCGGCAAAAAGACAGGGCATAAGAAATAACTCCTTATTCCTACTCCACAAAATTGGTCAAGTTATTTTTTTCCATTACTATATAGGCAAGCGTAAAAACCAGTTCGTAATCCGCAATTTGAATGAGGTTGAAAAATAAACAACACAGATATAGTTTTATCAGCAACAAGACGTGGGCCATTTGGGCCTTCGTCTTGTCTGTCGTTATAGGCGGTCATGCCAAAGTGTTTTCCTTCTCGTCTTCCAACGACAAAAAAGAAGACCGTCTGCATTTGGTGCACGCCGACAATTGGGTGTATGACCAATATGAAATTCCCGGTGCGCAGCGTTTGAGCGGCAACGTGAAATTTCAGCATGGCGGAATGATATTGCGCTGCGACAGTGCCGTATATTTTCAGGCCAGCAATTCCTTTGAGGCATTTGGGCATGTGCGCATGACACAGGGCGACACCCTCTCCCTAACGGGTGAGCGCCTCTATTATCGCGGCGACGACCAGATGGCCGAGGTGCGCCAGAATGTCATTATGAAACATCGTGGGCAGACCCTTTATACCGATTCGCTCAACTACGACCGCCTCTACGCCTTCGCCTATTTCTTCGACGGCGGCAAACTCGTTGACGGCAAAAGTGTGCTTACGTCTGATTGGGGAGAATATCATACAGACACCCGCAAGTCGGTGTTTAACTACAACGTCGAACTTAACAACCCAAAATTCAGAATCATCACCGATACGCTCAATTATGACATCATCACCAAGTGGGTAGATGTCTGCGGCCCGTCCAACATCTATAGCGGCGACGACAGAATCTATACTGAGCAGGGTAGCTATAATACGGAGAGCGAACAGGCCAAACTCTATAAACACCCTATCATCTACAACAAAACGGGGATGATGGAAGGCGATAGCGTTTTTTATGACAGAAAAACGGGGGAGGCCCTTGGATATAACAACGTTGTCTATCGCGACACGGTCGGGAAATACAATATGTATGGCGATTTCTGCCATTATAATGAGCACTCAGGAAAGGGACTGGCAACGGGAAAAGCTTGGGCGGAATATTTTTCCGACGGCAATGACACGCTCTATGTGCATGCCGACACGATGAAGGTGTTCACCTACAATATGGAAACCGATAGCATCTATCGCGTTGTTCACGGATATTTTCATGCCCGTGCTTACCGTGCGGACATACAAGCTGTGGCCGACTCGCTTGTTTTCTCAACCAAAAGCAGAGCATTGTCTCTTTATAGAGACCCCATCGTTTGGAGCGACAACCGCCAGATTGTTGGTGAGGAAATTCACGCTTTTGCCAACGACTCCACTATCGACAGTGTGCGTGTCATGCGGCAGGCCATGCTTGTGGAACGCTTGGATTCCCTGCATTTCAACCAGGTTAGCGGTAACCTGATGCGTTCTTATTTTGAAAATGGGAAAATCAAAATGAATTGCGTTGACGGCAATGCGAGCGTGGTCAACTATCCGTTGGAAAGAGACAGCACCATCATCTATCAGAATGCCACCGAAACCGCAAAGATTCGCATGACGATGAAGGACGGCAAGATGCAACGCTTGTGGGCACCAGGGTCCAAGGGCACGTTTTATGTGGCCGGACTGGCGCCGCAGGAGAAGACCCTGCTGCCAGGCTTTGCCTGGTTTGACTATATTCGTCCCATTGACAAAAACGATATCTTCGAGTGGCGGCCGAAAAAGAAAGGGACAGAACTCAAGCCTTCTGTGCGTCATGAAGCCCCGTTGCAGAAGTTGAACGTGAAGTGACCTCCTACTTATTACCCCCCCTCTTTAGGTAATGGTCAAACCTACTTACAAACGAGAATAGAAAAACAGTATGAGCGACATAATAAAACTGCTTCCGGATTCTGTTGCCAATCAGATTGCAGCGGGAGAGGTCATCCAGCGTCCGTCGTCTGTCATCAAAGAACTTGTTGAGAATGCCATCGATGCCGGAGCAACGTCCATTCAGGTCATCGTTGTCGATGCGGGAAAGACCTGCATACAGGTGGTTGACAACGGAAAGGGAATGAGCGAGACCGATGCCCGTTTGGCTTTTGAGCGGCATGCCACGTCAAAAATCACCCAAGCCTCGGACCTGTTTAATCTGCAGACCATGGGGTTTCGCGGCGAGGCGCTTGCTTCGATTGCGGCGGTGGCGCAGGTGGAACTGAAGACGAGAACGGCCGACGAGGAAATTGGCACGTGCCTGCAAATCGAAGGAAGTAAGGTCATCGACCAGCAACCCGACGCTTGCAGCGTTGGGGCGAATTTCTCGGTCAAGAACCTGTTTTACAACATCCCGGCAAGAAGAAAATTCCTGAAGTCCAACCAGACAGAGATGTCAAACATCTTGACGGAGTTTGAAAGAGTGGCACTGGCCAATCCGCAGTTGTCGTTCAAACTCTATTCTGGAGACAGTGTGCTGCAAAACCTCCCCGCGGGCAATTTTCGTTCAAGAATCAGGGGCATCTTCGGGAAAAATGTCGACAGCAAACTTCTTCCTGTCAGTGTAGAGACTTCTTTGGCGAAGATAAACGGGTATGTCGGAACGCCTGAGAGTTCTAAGAAGAAGGGTTTCCATCAATATTTCTTCGTCAATGGCCGCTACATGAAGCATCCTTATTTCTCCAAGGCCATCATGACAGCCTACGAGCGTTTGATTCCCGACAATGAACAAGTGTCGTATTTTATTGATTTCCAAGTAGACCCTTCTAAGATAGATGTAAACATACATCCTGCGAAAACTGAAATCAAGTTTGAAGACGACAGTGCGATTTGGCAGATACTTCTTGCCTCCGTGCGCGAGGCATTGGGCAAGTTCAATGCCATTCCGACCTTGGATTTCGACACGGAAAATTGCCCCTCCATCCCTGCTTTCAATCCAGAATACACCGAGGTTAAGCAACCCCAGGTGCATTTAGACAGCTCTTTCAATCCTTTTGACCAGCCGCAGGAAACGCCGCTTTCGGAGAATGGAAGTGGCGCGGCAAGGCGTGATGCTTTTTCCCGCAACGCCTCAGGATGGGAAAACGCCTTTGCAAAACCTTCGAATTTGGATTTCTCTCTTCCGCTCGGAGGCTCCGATTCGCAGACAGAGGGAAGCGGAGAGTCTTCTTCGGATTTTGCGAATTTTGTGCATGGCTCAGATGCCCAAACACACACGCCCTTGTTCGATGCAGCGTCAATGTCCCCTAAAGACGCTCAGATGCCGGGCGAAGAAATGCTTTGGGACAATGGCGGAGAGGAAGACGATTGGAAGGAACTCTCAGCCTCTGCCTTCCAGTATAACGGCCGTTTCATTGTTTTGCCTTCCTCGTCAGGAGTGATTCTCATCGACCAGCATCGCGCCCACATACGTGTGTTGTATGACATGTTTCTCAATCAGCTGCTGATGCACAAGGGCGTCAGTCAGGGACTGCTCTTCCCGGAACTTCTTCAGTTGCCCTTGTCGTCTGCCACGCATTTCGAAGCCCTCATGGAGCAACTGGCCTTCGTTGGGTTCGACATTTCGCCGCTTGGTGCAGGCAGCTTTTCCATATTGGGCATTCCCTCTGGCACAGAAGGGCTTGACGTCATCTCGCTCTTGCAGTCGATTCTTGATGAGACGATGCAGGGCAAGCCAAAGGCTGAAGAAACCATTGCCAAAATCATTGCCAACCGCCTGGCACAACAGGCGGCCATGCCCGTGGGGCAGATCCTTGGAAGAGACGAAATCACCAATTTGGTCGTGTCGTTGTTTGCCTCTGAAAATCCGCATTACACGCCAAATGGGAAGAACATACAGTATCTTCTTGATACAGAAAGGATAAAACAATTGTTTGACGCATAATCAAAAAGTATGACAACTGATGTTATAAAGGCCAACAAGGAGGAATATCTCAACCGCTGCCGGAAATACATCCACCGCGAAGGAATCGACAAACTGCTCGATTATCTTGAAAACAAAACAGATTTTTTCACGGCACCATCCTCAACCTCCTTCCATCTGAATGAAGACGGGGGACTGTGTCGCCACTCTCTCAACGTACACGATGTGGCGATGAAACTCGTGGAGCATGTTTATGCGCCTTCAATGCAGCTTGAGACAGCGCCTTTTTCAGAAGAAATCTCCCAGGAGAGTCTGGCAATCGCAACGCTTTTCCATGATTTGTGTAAGACGAAAATCTATCGTAAGACAGAGCGTTGGCGCAAGAATGCAGAGGGGCGCTGGGAGAGCTATTCCGGTTATGAGATTCAAGACGAGTTTCCTTTCGGCCACGGCGAGAAGTCGTGTATCATCTTGGGATGGTTCTTGCGCTTGAAGCAAGACGAACTGCTGGCCATCAGATGGCACATGGGCATGTTTGAAATGGGAGAGCAGGGGAGCAGCACCCGCTTCGCTTTCCGCTCGGCCTTGGAGCGCTCTCCTTTGGTTGTCGTCTTGCACACAGCCGACATGCTGAGCGCCAATCTCCTTGAAAAAACATCAAAATAAGAGAGAGGGGCAGAGGCTTCTTCTCCCATCTCGTCCCGTAGATAATTACGCTTTCATTCTTGCGTAGACCTTAGTAATATCTCCTTCAACAGCAAACGGCAAAAGACACGTGCTTCATGCGTATCTTTTGCCGTTTGTCTTGTTTGTAGATTCTCGTGGTGGCCGCGTTTTGTCAGCATCGCCCAAATGGGCATAATCCGCTCGCAGCAATGCGATTTATAAGGGCATTTCGGCAAATCAGAAAAGTCAGACAGTTGCATAATAGAGAAAATTTCCCCAATTTAGTGTTAAATATTGTACTATCGTGGGGAGTAAAATTATTTTTTGTAATTTTGGAAAATTCAGAACTCAAACATTTAAAGGTTGCGCCCGACACGTATCAGGGAAGAATTTATGATAAGATGACTACTTTCGGTAAAGGCATTCGTATGCTATGCCTTGTGCGCCATTGCACATACAAAAATGAACTTTAAACCAGTACATCCTTTAAATATCCTGTCTACTGACTTTATAACAATTTATCCAAAATCATTAAAGATGAAAAATAAACATTTTTTCCGTCGTGCAATCACGGCCGCCTTGTTGTGCATTTGCTTCCACTCGCAATTTTTGTACGCACAAAGGTTGAATGTCCGTCTCGATGCTCCCCAAGGCGTTGACGTAGAAACCCTGCGTTCGGATGTTGGTACTCTTGAAATTACGTTTTCCAACAATCCAGCATTTCAGGATCTCAGCAACTATGCCAATGAATGCCTCCCTTTGAGTAGTAATTACGATCAGGGAGATGCTAATCTGTATAGATACCATAGTTACCAATTCAGGCTTAACTCTGGTGACGATAATAGCTCTGCATGGTGGGAGATTCCAATGATAGATATAAGTTCTTTATGTAGAGCCATTAATTGTAAATTTGGAGATTATGCCTACTACCGCATTTACAGCATGCATTTAAACCGTATCATTACGGGAAAGATTCTCCTGTCGGATGATGAAAACGTGACCATCTCCCGCAACGACTTGGTTTCAGCCCGCCGGGTCGTTTTCCGACCAGTGATTGATCGCAATGGTGCTCCTGTGTCTGCCATGCTCGCCCCCGACCTCCGTGTGGGGTCCTGCTACGGATACAGCAATAATGTAATAAACATGGAACCTTACTTCAATGTTCCTTGGGCGCTCTACGCTTTGCCAGGTGACATTTTGCGCTACCTCGTGGTTCCAAGAAGCAACGAACTCGCGCTGCATGTCGACTCTATTACAGTGGCTGACACTCCCGACCAGACCATCACCACCGACTATCGTAAGGCTGTGGAATGTCGTTTCTACATCACCGACAGCAAGGGGGCGCAATGTCCCGTGGACGGCACATTACAATCTGTGTACTACAAAGAGCAGAAATGGAAGAAACCAACGAATTCGAAATTCTATGGTTATGGGTTTTATAACGTTGCTCGCGAATTAACCCTTACCGCTCCCGATGGCACTTGTGCCGCTTATGTACTGCCAGGCACACAGTCGTTTCAGATATGTAAGCCCCTTGTGAAAACTTCAGACCCTGATTTTCTCATGCCATACAACGCTGATGGCTTCTACGTCGTAAAAGAGTTGACCGTGCCCGAGAGCACTGAACCTGTCAATTTGTCACTTGGCCGCAGCAAACCTCTTAAGGTGACAATTGCTTTGGCCGATGCCGCCCCGTTCGCCGACTATATTTTCTTCTCAGCTTACAATAAAGTGAGCCGCCCTTACGCATGGAGAGACAATACGAGCATGAATGTGCCAGTCAATGTAATCAGCCGTGAAATCAAGGGAAATGATCTCATCATGACCATGATGGTTGAAGGAAGCACCTTCCCGTATATTGAAATTGGGGCTTCTAATTACGAGAAAGAAACGTTTGGCCCTACAGTAGGAAGTCGTGCTTTCATTTACGAAAGCCTATCCGACCAGCGGACGGAGTTCCACTTGACACAAAACGACTTTTCTAACGGTTCTAAAGGCATTTGCTTTGCTGAGTTGCATCCTGTGAAATTCATCATCCCCTGCCATTTGCTGCAAGGCGGCAAATATCGCTTGCGACTGCTTGGTAAATATGGCAAGGACCAGACAGACGACTACTACGATGTCTCCACCTCCGTCACGCACCGCAATGATTGCGCCAAAAGTTTTGGAACGGGAGAAAATCCTGTGCCCTACGACACCTTGACCCTCATACTTCCAGAAGGTCAGTACATCTGGTGCATGCATAGTCTCAATGAAAACGAAGAATCAGAGGCATCTTTTTCCTTTCATCGCTTCACCCTTACAGCCACTGACGACCTCGTGCAACCTCTCTCAGAAGAGGCCTACACGCTGCTTCGTGTAAAAGACCTCGGTCTTGAGCATGTCTATACGTATTGCAACAATCTCCCAACGGCATTCCCATATTACAAGTGTGATATGTCGAAGAATAGTGTTGTCTTTGCCGATGAAACCATCCCCTTGCACAACGGTTATAATGAATATTCCGTTGACTATCGGCAGGTGAAAATCGAAAAAGAGGCAGACACGTCTATTGGTTATACGCTGAAATCTCCATTATTCATTGGTGCCGATGATGAGAATCCTTTCCACACCAGTGCTCAATATTATGGTAGTAGCAATAATTATATCAGCCTCGGAAACCAAGAGACTATAACTGGCGACAGCGCAATCCTCGTGTCGAGAAACTCCCAGGCTGATTTGATATTGCGTTATAGTGGCAAGCCCAACCACATTGTGCGCATCAACCCTTCAAGTGCCGACACTGTGGTCATAGCTCACTGCCAAAAGCCAGTTCGTGTCACTTTCTATTACGAACAGGCCGGAAAATGGACTGAAAGCCTGCGCCAATTTGATTTATTCCTTGGCAAGGAACGTACACGGATAATGCCCTATAATTACAGTATATTTGAGCGTCGTACATGTACCGACCTTGTTCCCGGCACCTATTCCGTGTCGTGCGTATTCCTCGTTGATGGTGTAGAACATCACGTTGCTGCCGACTTTATCGTTGAGGAAGACAAACCAATGACCGTGGAACTCAAAGAATTTGACCCTACGTCCATCACCTCTCCACTCGACACCAACGTGAGCGGAAAAGTCAAAGCCCGCTACACGATTGACGGCCGACAAATCGCAGCACCACAGCGTGGCATCAATATCCTGCGTATGGAGGATGGCAGCATACGCAAGGTGATGGTTAAATAATCAGGTATGTCCAACGCCTGAGATTTAATCTCAAAGCACACCTGAGACTGATTCTCAAAACACATATCCAGTAAATCCGTAGCTGAATAAATGGCTGCGGATTTACTGGATTCTTATTTTTCAGAAAACAGAGTTGCCCCATATTTCGGATGGCGGCAGATGGGGGCGGCGGAATCGTCGCCCCCGATTTGTTCCCTATGCTTATTGACGAACGCGGGAGCAGACGCAACCGCCTCTGGGAGCAGACGCGGACGCATGCGGGCCGAGACACGATTGCACGCGGCGCGGCGTTCGCTGGCAAGTTGGCATCGGCATTTGCCGAAGAAAAAGCGGGATTCGTCGATTTCATTTTCCAAAGAGATGTTTAACGGGTATCGGCGTCTGGGTAGAGGTTGTAATTTTGCCCTTGTAAGCCGACGGGGTTTGGTGTGGCGTTCATCGGTGGCGCTATCGTGTGTGTGGAATGCCCGCCAGAGAGTACGTCTGCATAATCAGAATTGTTGAATAAGAAATAAAGGAGATTCGCATGAGAAAAAAATGGATCATTCCGCTTCTGTTGTCCTTTGCGGCGCTGGACTCTGCTTTTGCGCAGCAATCGGAAGTGTGGAATTTGAAGGATTGCATTGACTATGCACTGACTCACAGTTTGAAAATCCAGCAGAACAAGGCTTCGGAACAAACAGCGGCCATCGGTGTGCTGCAGGCCAAAGCGGGATTGCTGCCGAGTTTGAACGCCTCGATGAATCAAGGCGTGACGTACCGCCCCTTTCAAGAGAGCGGCGGCAACTTCGTGAACGGCGGTATCGCCTCAAATTCGGCCGACAAGGCCACGCAGAGCGGGAGTTATGGCATCAATGCTTCATGGACACTATGGAACGGCGGCAAGAACCGCTTGAATGTCCAAAACAGCGAACTCGAACAGCAGATGGCATCGTACGCGACGACCGCCACCGTCAACAGCATACAGGAGCAGATTGCACAATTGTATGTGCAGATTCTCTATATGCAGGAGGCCTTGAAGGTGAATACGCAACTGCTGAAGCAGGATTCAATCGTGTATGCCCGTGGCGAACAGATGGTCAAGGAAAAACAGATGTCCAAGGCCGACTTAGCGCAGCTGGGAGCGCAAGTGAGCAGTGGGAGGTATAACGTGGTGAATGTCAAAACGCAGATTGAGAACTACAAGACACAGCTCAAGCAATTGCTGGAAATCGACAACAACGCTGACATTGACATCGCGGATGTTGAGGTGGGGGATGAGAGCGTTCTCTCTGCGATTCCTGCAAAAAACAGTGTCTATGCCGCGGCGCTCGACAAGCGGCCGGAAATCAAGAAGAGCCTGGCATCGATTGAGCAAAGCAAGCTCGCCACCAAGATTGCGCAGGCGGGATATATGCCAACGGTCAGTTTGACGGGCGGCGTGGGCGACAGTCATCTGACGGGAACGCAGACGAGCTATGCGAAACAGATGAAAACCAATTTCAACGCAACGCTTGGCGTGTCGGTCTCTATTCCGATATTCGACAACCGGCAAAACAAGAGTGCCGTTGAAAAAGCTCGCGTTCAGGAGGTCACGAGCCAGCTCGATCTCCTGGAAAACCAGAAGCAACTTTATTCAACGGTTGAAAACTACTGGCTGAATGCCACCAACAATCAGGAAAAATATAAGGCAGCAAAAGACAACGTGGAGGCCCTTCAAACCAGTTACGACCTCATTCAGGAGCAGTTTCGCCTGGGATTAAAAAATATTTCCGACTTGCTGACGAGTCGTGCTAATCTGCTCTCTGCCAAGCAGAGCATGCTGCAAGACAAATATACGACGGTGTTAAACAAGGCGCTGCTCGACTTTTATGCAAACAATGTAATGTCAATTTGAAATTTAAAGATAGAAAGATATGAACAAGAAAAAGTGGATGCTTATCGTCGCATGTGTTGTCGTTTTGGCAGCAATCGTATATGCGCTGACGGGGGGCAAAAAAGAGGCACCCGTGATGGATTATGAAACGGCGCGCGTTGAAAAGGCAACAATCGGCAACAGCGTAACGGCCACTGGTACGATTGAGCCTGTTACGAAGGTGGAAGTCGGAACGCAGGTGAGTGGCATTATCGACAAAATCTATGTCGACTATAATTCCGTCGTTCATAAGGGACAAATCATTGCCGAACTCGACAAGACGAATCTCATGAGCGAACTGAACAGTGCGAAAAGTAATTTAGCAGGGGCGAAAAGTGATTTGGACTACCAGCGGGCCAACTATAAGCGTATCAAAGCGCTTTATGACAAGGAACTCGTGAGTGGCAATGAGTATGACACCGCCCTTCTCTCGCTCCGTCAGGCCGAGAGTACTTATGCACAGCGAAAAGAGGCTGTTTCAAAGGCGCAGACCAATTTGGGATATGCCATCATCACTTCGCCGATTGACGGCATCATCATCAGCAAGGCCGTGGAAGAGGGACAGACGGTTGCTGCAAGCTATAGCACGCCGACGCTCTTCACGATTGCCCAAGACTTGACGGACATGCGCGTGATTGCCGACGTTGACGAGGCAGACATAGGCGAAGTTGAAGTCGGACAGCGCGTGTCGTTCACCGTGGATGCCTATCCAGGCGAGACTTTTGAAGGTAAGGTCACCCAGGTGCGCTTGGAAGCAACGACGGAGAGCAACGTTGTCACGTATGAGGTGGTGATTTCTGCTTCTAACAAAGATTTGAAACTCAAACCCGGACTGACGGCAAACGTCACTATTTTTACTCTGGAGCGCAACAACATCGTGAGCGTGCCGACAAAGGCGTTGCGCTTCACGCCGACCAAGGAAATGCTGAATCCAGGGGAGAAAATAGAAGACTGCCAGGGCGCTCACAAGGTGTGGGTGCGTGAGGGCAAAACGCTGAAGGCTTATGCCGTGAAAACCGGCATCACCAACGGCACGCGCACTCAAATTGTCAGCGGAATCAAGGAAGGTGCTGAGGTAATCGTGGAAATGAAGGCTGCCTCTGCCGACGCAGAACAGGCCAACGCGGGCGACAATTCTGAAAGCAGTCCTTTTGCACCAGGCCCGAGGAAGAACAAAAAATAGCCGATCTGACCATCTACTTAAAAATCGTTTTGGTGTATGGATAATCAAAAAGTGATTTCAAATAATGAGGCTGGCATGGCGGCTGCCGATTCCCGCAAGGTCGTGATTGAACTTCAGAATGTGAAGCGCAACTTTCTGGTGGGTGACGAGGTGGTACATGCTTTGCGCGGCATCTCGTTCAAGATTTTCGAGGGCGAGTTTGTCACCATCATGGGAACGTCTGGTTCTGGAAAGTCAACGCTTCTCAATCAGTTGGGCTGCCTGGATACGCCCACCTCAGGAGAATATCTGCTCGACGGTGTGTCGGTTCGCAAGATGAGAAGGCGGGAGCGTGCGGTGCTCAGAAACCGCAAGATCGGTTTCGTCTTTCAGAACTATAACCTGCTGCCGAAGACAACAGCCGTTGAAAATGTGGAACTGCCACTGATGTATAATGCCTCTGTCGGGGCCAAGGAACGGCGCGAGCGCAGTATAAAAGCCCTGGAAATGGTTGGGCTTGGCAGCCGCTTGTATCATAAGAGCAACCAGATGTCGGGCGGACAGATGCAGCGCGTGGCCATTGCGCGTGCTTTGGTCAATGACCCTGCCGTGATTTTGGCCGATGAAGCAACCGGCAACTTGGACACCCGCACGTCTTTTGAGATTCTGGTGCTTTTCCAACAGCTCTACCGTGCCGGACGCACGATAATCTTTGTGACCCACAATCCGGAGATAGCTCAATATAGCAGCCGCAATATCGTATTGCGAGACGGGAAAATCCGTGAAGACGTTGTCAACCGCAACATCCAGTCGGCAGCGGAGGCTTTGGCTGCTCTGCCAGCGCCGGTAGACGATTAGTGCGTGTGTGTCTCTCATGTGTATTTTGTAATGCAGGTGTTCAGAACAGGGATGTGTTTGTGGATTTGCGTGTCTGTGATTTTGTGTGTGTCATGGATTTGTGTTGTCATAGTCATTCAATGAAACGTCGCATCGTTATCTGATGTGCCGGTCGGCATCCTTGTTTTTGAACACCTGCTTACTTAACTGAATACTTACTTATATATAAATATGCATATTTCTAATCTGTTTAAAATAGCTGTACGTGCCATTGGTGCAAACAAGCTCCGCTCTTTTCTGACGATGTTGGGCATCATCATCGGAGTCGGTTCCGTGATTGCCATGATTGCCATCGGACAAGGTTCCAAGCAGAGCATCCAAAAGAACATTTCGGAGATGGGTTCCAATATGATCATGATTCATCCGGGCCAGGACAAGGGGCCAGGAGGTGCCCGTCAGGATGCTTCAGAAATGCAGACGCTCAAGCTCAAGGACTATGAACTTCTGAAGGAAAACACCCGTTATCTCTCAGCCATCAGTCCGTCGGTCAATTCCTCCGGGCAGTTTGTCAATGGCAACAGCAACACGCCGTCGACCATGTATGGCATATCGCCCGACTATCTGGAAATCCGTCAACTCAAGGTTGAAGACGGAGAGATGTTCACGGAGGAAGATGTCAAGACGAGCGCGAAGGTTTGCGTGATTGGCAAAACCGTTGCCGACAACCTCTTCACCAACGGCGAGGACCCCGTTGGACGCGTCATCCGTTTCGGCACCACGCCGTTCCGCATCGTCGGTGTGTTGAAGTCGAAGGGCTATAACTCCTTTGGCATGGACCAGGACGACATCGTGCTGGCACCATACACCACCGTCATGAAGCGCATCCTTGCCGTCACCTATCTTCAAGGCATCAATGCTTCTGCCATCACCGAGGGCATGACCGATCAGGCCATTGAAGAAATCACCTCCTTGTTGCGCGAGTCGCACAAACTGGGAGAGGGGGACGAAGACAACTTCTCCATTCGCTCTCAGGAAGAGATGGCGCAGATGATGACTTCCACCTCCGACACGATGTCGGTGTTGCTCTTGGTGGTGGCCTGCATCTCCCTCATTGTCGGCGGCATCGGCATCATGAACATCATGTATGTTTCCGTCACTGAGCGCACTAAGGAAATCGGTTTGAGAATGTCGGTCGGCGCCCGCGGCATCGACATTTTGGCACAATTCCTCATCGAAGCCATCCTTCTCAGTTTGGCTGGAGGCGTCATTGGCATTCTCATGGGTCTCGGTGCAGCATGGGCCATCAATGTATTTGCCCATTGGCCCGTTTTGGTCCAACCGTGGAGCGTTGTATTGAGTTTCGCTGTATGTACGGCAACCGGTATCTTCTTTGGCTGGTATCCAGCAAAGAAGGCTGCCAATCTTGACCCGATTGAAGCCATTCGTTATGAATAAGTTTTTTTGAAGAAAGCGTATGTAATAAGTTGGCGGTTGGCAAAAACAGTTCTGCAAAAGGAGTAGGTGCTTTGTTGTGTGGAATTTGCTGAATCTCCAGCCGTCTGAAAGGCCTGATAGAAATCCTGCGTGGTGTCTGTCAGGCCTTTAGTAATGGTAAGTAGGTGTTCAAATGCCCTGTCGAAATAGATCAATTTATTCTTTCACCATTACTTATTAAAAATCAGCAGTGAAGATGCAGTTATGTGAATACTTTAAACTACCTTTGCGTAACATACAGAAACCAAAGGGGGAGAACATCATGACAGACAACAAGAAAACAGAGCGCAACGTGGCCATTGTTATCCATGTTTGCATCTGGACATACATATTTGCCTTTCCGTTGCTCTATGGGCGGCGTGAAGATTCTGTTGATTGGCTGTCTTATTTTCAGCGTTTGTATTTCCCGATATCATCCTGCTTGGTGTTTTATGCCAATTATTTTTATTTTGTTCCGCGCCTGCTTTTGGACGAGAGGAAAAGGGTGTTGCGTTTCGTACTGTTGAACATCGTTTTGATTTGTCTGCTGCTCTTCAGTCGGGAACTATATGTGCAGCTTCTGCCTCCGCCGAAGGCCGCTGATGGCGGGAAGGTGCATCTTTGTCCGCCGTTTTGGGCATGGATGCTGTTTCATTTCCGCAGTTTTTTGTCTTTGGCGTTTTTGGCATTCATGGCAGTGGCTGTCCGTCTCAGTGTTCAGTGGCAGATGGCAGAGCGGGCACGCTCGGAGGCCGAGCTGGGCCGGCGTGAAGCAGAGTTGAAGAACCTGAAGAACCAGATCAATCCCTATTTTCTCCTCAACACGCTCAACAATATCTATGCGCTCACGGCGTTTTCCCCGCAACAAGCCCAGGGGGCCATTGAAGAGTTAAGCCGGCTGTTGCGTTATGTGCTTTATGAAAACGAGTCTGAGACCGTCACGCTGGAAAAGGAAATCGAGTTTTTGGAGAGCTATGTGGAACTGATGCGTCTGCGTTTACCCTCATCGGTCAGTGTTGAAACGAATTTCGATGCAGTCAAGACCGATGGTCAGGCATTTGTGGCCCCTTTGATTTTTATCTCTTTGGTGGAAAATGCTTTTAAGCACGGCATCAGTCCCGCTTCGCGGAGTTTCATTCGCATACGAGTGGACTATGATTCCTCCAAGCGCCAGTTGGTCTTTGTCTGCCAAAACAGCAATCATCCCAAGACATCGAAAGATAAAAGTCCTGGCGGCATCGGCTTGAAGCAGGTGCTGCAACGTCTGGAACACTCCTATCCAGGGCGTTATGAATGGCTTTATGGAACAGAAAATGACGGTGCCACATATAGTTCTCAAATAAAAATATATTTCTGATTTCAATACCTGCTTATGGCAAAACAACTGACTTGTGCAATTATAGACGACGAACCATTGGCCGTGAAGTTGCTTGAGAGTTATGCGCAGAAAACCTCTTTCCTCAACCTCGTTGCCACCTATGGCAGTGCGGTTGAAGCGATGTATGCGTTGCAGACATCGCCTGTCGACATCCTGTTTCTCGACATACAGATGCCCGATTTGACTGGCTTGGATTTTGCCCGCATGATTCCCTCTTCCATTCACGTGGTCTTCACGACGGCCTTCCGTGAATTTGCCATCGACGGATATAAGGTGGGCGCTATCGACTATCTCTTGAAACCCATTGCATACACCGATTTCCTCTCAGCCGCCCAGCGCGTCTTGACTGTTGTTGGCCGTCAGGCGGCAAAGGAGGTTGTCTGCAAGCCAAAACCAGTCACCGATAATCTCCCTGCTGAGGACGGAAGTAATAGATGCGGTTTTGCCCGTGGAAGATGGTATGTTTTTCGTGAAGAGCGATTATAAGTATATCCGTGTGTCGTGTCATGACATTCTCTATATCGAGGGATTGAAAGATTATGTGAAAATGCATTTGGCTTCTTCCCAGCGTGCCGTTGTGTCCCTCGTGTCAATGCGCACACTGGAAAACACGCTGCCTTCCACGTCCTTCTTGAGAATACATCGTTCGTACATCGTCAACATGAAGCGCGTTAGCATGGTGGACAGAAACAGTGTCGCCATCGCTGACTTCGTGCTTCCCATCTCAGACTCCTATAAAGACGCTGTGCAGAAATACGTGTCAGAGCATGCAATACAAGGACGCTGACAGATAATAAAGGGAGAGGAGAGGGTGCATAGGATTATGCAGGCGGGAGAATTATATCCCTCTCTCTTCAGAATAATAGGTAAAAACGTAAACCGCAAAAATCGAGTAAATGGAAAAGAACGATTCCTGCGAAACTATGCAGGCTATGCATCCCTTCAAATACACCGACGAGCAGTTTGCCGACATCCAGATGTTGCGCTATAAGGTGGAAGGATTTGAAAAACTTTCTCTGAAGGAAAAGACCTATATATACTATCTGCAAGAAGCCGCCCTTCACGGGCGCGACATTCTGTTTGACCAAAACGGGCGCTACAATCTGCGGATTCGCCGTGTGCTCGAAGCGTTGTATCAGAATTTTATTGGCGACAGGCAGAGCGCGTTTTTTCAAGCCGTGACGGTCTATTTGAAGCGCGTCTGGTTTTCTTCCGGCATCCATCATCATTACGGTTGCGAGAAGTTTGTGCCAGATTTTACGGAGGCTGATTTTCGGGCCGCCGTCAAGGCCATCCCTGCGCAGCAATTCAATCTGACTGACGCACAGGCCGTCGACAAACTTTTGGACGAATTGTGTCCCGTTATTTTCAATCCCGACATTATGCCTATGCGTGTCAACCAGAAGGACGGCGAAGACTTGGTGGCCACTTCTGCCTGTAATTACTACGGCGCGGGCATTTCTCAGGAGGATGCTGAGGCGTTTTATGCCAAGCAGAAAGACCCCGAAAATCCGCGTCCCGTGATGACAGGCATGAACAGCCGATTGGTGCGCACCTCGCAGGGAACACTCGAAGAGCGCGTGTGGAAAGTCGGCGGGCTCTACGGACAGGCCATAGAAAAAATCGTTTCCAATCTGCTAAAAGCCCGTGATTATGCTGATTCTTCAGCGCAGCAGAAGGTCATCGACCTCTTGGTGGCTTTTTACCGCACTGGCAATCTCCACATCTTCGATGAATATTCAATCGCTTGGTTGCAGGACACCGCTTCGCTCGTTGACTTCACCAATTGCTTCACGGAGACCTATGGCGATCCGCTTGGCATGAAAGCCTCATGGGAGGCTTATGTAAACTTCAAAGACATTGCGGCGACGCAGCGCACGGAAAAACTCTCGGCAAACGCTCAGTGGTTTGAAGACCATTCCCCCGTTGATGCCCGCTTCAAGAAGGAGAAGGTGCGCGGCGTATCGGCAAAGGTGATAACGGCAGCCATCTTGGCAGGCGATCTTTACCCCTCAACGGCCATTGGCATCAATTTGCCCAATTCTGATTGGGTTCGGCGTGAACATGGTTCGAAGAGCGTCACCATCGGCAATATAACGGATGCTTACAACAAAGCCTCCCACGGCAGTGGCATGGATCGCGAATTTGTCGTTGACGACGAAACACGGGCGTTGATCAGCCAGTATGGCGATGTCTGTGACAACCTGCATACCGATTTGCACGAGTGTCTGGGACACGGGAGCGGAAAACTTTTGCCGACAACGGATTCAGATGCCTTGCGCGCTTATGGCTCGACCATCGAGGAGGCGCGTGCCGACCTTTTCGGACTTTATTATATCGCCGACGAAAAACTGGTGGAACTGGGGCTTACCCCTAATACAGAGGCCTACAAAAGCAAGTATTATTCGTATATGATGAACGGGCTCTTGACGCAAATGGTTCGCATCAAACCAGGGCATGTCATTGAGGAAGCCCACATGCGCAACCGCGCCCTGATTGCCCGTTGGGCTTATGAGAAAGGCCGCAGCCAAAACGTTGTGGAACTCATTCAGAAGCTGGGGAAGACCTACGTGAAGATCAACGATTATCCCGCCTTGCGCCGTCTTTTTGCCGAGTTGTTGGCTGAGATTCAGAGAATCAAGAGCGAGGGCGACTTTGAAGCGGCGCGTGACTTGGTTGAGAACTACGGTGTCAAGATTGACCCCGTTTTGCATCAGGAAATCTTGCAGCGATATGAAACGCTGCATCTCTCTCCCTACAAGGGCTTCATCAATCCCGTCTATCATGCCGCCTTCGATGAAAACGGACGGGTTGTGGATGTGACGGTGACCTATGACGAAGCCTATGACGAGCAGATGCTGCGCTACAGTCGCGATTACAATAATTTGCCTGATGTGAATGTATAATGATTTTTGTGGTGGGTAAATGTATGTGCCACATCTCGTGTATGTAAACAAGAAAGGAGCGTATCAAACAGTCAGTCTGTTGATACGCTCCTTTGCGATATAGAGTGTCTAAAAAATCTTTAGATTTCGTTGCTTAGTTTCTGAACGACAAATTGTCGCCGTTTGCAGAAACCTCGATGGTCTTGCTCTTGTCAACCGTTCCAGCCAGCAAGGCTTTGCTCAAATCGTTGAGCAGCAGGCGCTGGAGGGCGCGTTTGACAGGACGTGCGCCAAATTCGGGGTCGAATCCTGCGCGGGCAATCAGTTCGATGGCATCATCGTTGACGTGCAGGGTGACTTCTTGCGCGGCCAGCCGTTTGACAACGGCGTTGATTTGCAAGCGGACAATCTGCTCGATTTCCTCCTTGTTGAGAGGCTGGAACATGATGATGTCGTCGATGCGGTTGAGGAACTCAGGACGGATGGTTTTCTTCAGCATGTCGAGAACCCCGTTCTTCGTGTCTTCCAAGATCTTTTCCTTCTCGCTGTCGTTCTTGCGCTTCATCTCGTCGAACTTGCTTTGGATGAATGCAGAACCCAAGTTTGAAGTCATGATGATGATGGTGTTTTTGAAGTTGACGACACGGCCCTTGTTGTCGGTCAGACGTCCGTCATCGAGCACTTGCAGCAGGATATTGAAAACATCGGGGTGAGCTTTCTCGATTTCATCGAAGAGCACCACGCTGTATGGCTTACGCCGCACAGCTTCTGTCAACTGGCCGCCTTCATCGTAGCCGACATATCCAGGAGGCGCTCCGACCAGGCGCGATACGCTGAATTTCTCCTGGTATTCGCTCATGTCGATACGCGTCATCATGTTTTCATCGTTGAAGAGGTATTCGGCCAACGCTTTGGCCAGTTCCGTCTTTCCGACACCCGTTGTGCCCAAGAAAATGAACGAACCAATCGGGCGCTTCGGGTCTTGCAGTCCGGCACGGGAGCGGCGAACAGCATCGGCAACAGCTTCGATGGCCTCGTCTTGACCAACGACGCGCTTGTGGAGCTCTGCTTCCAGATGAACCAGTTTTTCGCGTTCGCTTTGCAGCATTCTGCTGACAGGAATGCCCGTCCAGCGGCTGACAACGTCGGCAATGTCGTCTGGAGTGACTTCCTCCTTCACCATGGCCTCTGTGCCTTGTCTGCGCTTCAGCTCCTCCTGTATCTGGTTGATGTCATTTTGAAGCGATTGCAGTTTTCCGTAGCGGATTTCAGCCACCTTTCCATAGTCGCCTTCCCGCTCGGCGCGTTCGGCTTCAAATTTCAGTTGCTCCATCTGCTGCTTGTCCTGTTGGATTTTGCCGAGCAGTTCTTTTTCGCCTTCCCATTTTGCACGATAATTCTTTTCCTTCTCTTCGAGTTCGGAAATATCCTTGTTCAGGCTGGAGAGTTTCTGCTCGTCACCTTCGCGCTTGATGGCCTCACGTTCGATTTCCAACTGGCGCAGGCGTCGCGTGATTTCGTCCAGCTCTTCCGGCTGCGAATCGCGCTCCATACGCAATTTTGCTGCCGCCTCGTCCATCAGGTCGATGGCTTTGTCTGGCAGGAAGCGGTCGGAAATGTACCGATGTGAGAGGTTCACGGCGGCAATCAGAGCATCGTCTTGGATACGCACCTTGTGGTGGTTCTCGTAGCGCTCCTTCAGTCCTCGCAAGATGGAGATGGCATCTTCTGGTGTCGGCTCATCCACCATGACAGTTTGGAATCGACGCTCCAGGGCCTTGTCTTTTTCAAAATACTTCTGATATTCCTCCAAAGTGGTCGCACCGATGCTTCTCAGTTCGCCGCGCGCCAAAGCTGGTTTGAGAATGTTGGCAGCATCCATGGCGCCTTCGCCCTTTCCAGCGCCCACCAACGTGTGGATTTCATCAATAAACAAGATGATGTCGCCTTCGGCGTTGGTCACTTCGTTGATGACGCTCTTCAGTCGTTCCTCAAATTCGCCCTTATACTTGGCACCTGCCACCAAAGCACCCATATCCAAAGAGTATAGCTGCTTGTTTTTCAGATTTTCAGGCACGTCACCTCTGACGATTCTCTGCGCCAATCCTTCAACGATGGCGGTTTTACCAGTACCAGGCTCACCAATCAGAATTGGGTTGTTTTTCGTTCGCCGCGAAAGAATTTGGAGCACGCGTCTGATTTCTTCGTCACGTCCGATCACAGGGTCGAGCTTTCCTTCACGTGCTTCTGCAACCAAGTTGCGGGCATATTTAGCCAATGCCTGGTATGTGTCTTCGCTCGACTGCGATGTGGCCTTTTGGCCGCCTCTCAATTCCTTGACAGCAGCACGCAGCGCGTCGGCAGTCAGTCCAGCATCCTTGAGCATCTGCGAAGCCGTGCTTTTCACTTCAAGCAGTGCCATCAACAAGGGTTCCAAACCTACGTAAGCATCGCCTTCCTTTTGGGCGATGGTTTGTGATTTCTGCAACACCTCGTTGGCATCATTGTCCAAATATGGTTGTCCGCCGCCAGAAACGCGCGGATAGCTCTTGAACTCGTTGTCAACGGCGCTCTGCAACGTCCGTTCGTTGACACCCGTTTTCCCGAAGAGGAATTGGGTTACGTTTTCGCCGACGGAGAGGACACCTGCAAGCAAATGTACGGCACCAACAGCTTGCGAACCGTTTCCTGTGGCCTTGTCAATGGCATGCTGAACGGCTTGTTGCGCTTTAATAGTAAAGTTGTCAAATGTCATAGTTGTAGTCTCCTTATTATTATGTTGTCTTATTCAGTTGTGAAGCCCCGCACATGCTCGGCTGATGGTAGCCGATTACCTGTTTGGAGCCTGTCTTGCGTCTTTTTGCAAGACACCCATATTCGGGCAAAGCCTTTGCCAATCGTTTGGGCGTAACATCCTTTAAACCTTACCGACTTTTTGACAGACGGTCAAGCTTTTTCTACGTAGAAACCAAGACATTAAGTCAGAAAGATACGGGCTTTTTGTCAGTTTGCTGGGCATCACCTCGTCTCTGAAAATAAAAGAAAGCACCGGTAGCGTTTATTGCTATCGGTGCTTTCTTAGGGGGATTATATACCTATGTAATATATATAAGTCTTGTATAATTAATCATAGTGTGTGTAACTGTTGCATACCATTCCGCCTGGTGGGGCGAAGCATCTTACAGTTCCACGTTTTCATAGAGGAAGCGTTTGATGCTTCTCTTCGGGGTTTTCTCAAATTCGTTTTCGAAAATCTTGATACGCGTCAGCTGCTCGTAGTTGGCCACCATTTGGTTGAGGTCCTTCCGGTTTTGCTCCATGACGTTTCGCAGCTCGTTTTCTCCCAATCCGTCGCGTTCCGCTTCGTCATAGTCGGGGTGTACAAGTCCGTAGAGCTTCTCGCCGCGCTGGATGACGATGCTTTCAGAGACATAAGGCAGCGTGTTGAGTTTGTCTTCAATTTCTTCAGGATAGATGTTCTGGCCCGACGAGCCCAAGAGCATGTTTTTGCTTCTTCCTCGGATGTAGATATATCCGTCTTCGTCCATCACGCCGAGGTCGCCCGTGTGATACCATCCGTTCTTGTCAATGGTAGCTTCGGTTGCCTCTGGGTTTTTGTAGTAGCCCAACATGACGTTGGCACCGCGTGCCAGAATTTCTCCGACTTCATTTTGCGGGTCATTTGAATTGATGCGCACTTCCATGCGTGGCGCCACCTTGCCGCACGAACCAGGGCGGAAATCATGCCAGTCGACATAGCTGATAATCGGTGCGCACTCCGTCGTGCCGTAGCCGACGGTGAAGTTGAACCCTGTCTTGTGTAGAAACTCTTCGATTTCGCTGTTGAAGGCTGCGCCGCCGATGATGATTTCGTAAAATCTGCCGCCGAAGGCCGCCACCAGCTGTTCGCGGATTTTTTCGCGGATGCGGGCATTGATGAGCGGCAGTTTGAGCAGGAGCTTCATGCTCGGCGTCTGTAATTTTGGGAGAACAGATTTCTTGATGATCTTCTCAATGATGAGCGGAACGGAAACCACGACAACTGGCTTGATATCGGCAAAGGCCATGAAGATAATCTTTGGCGATGGCACTCTCGTGAGGTAGTAGACATGGCATCCGTGCATGAATTCAAAGAAAAATTCAAAGGCCATGCCATACATGTGGGCCAACGGCAGCATCGAAATGATAGGGTCACCGCATTTCACCTTGTCGCCCAGCACTTCGCGAGCGAAGAGTAGGTTTGACCACAATGCGCGGTAGGGGATGAGCACCCCCTTGGAGTTGCTGGTTGTGCCAGAAGTATAGTTGATGAGCGCCAAATCGTCGCCGCTTGTCGTATGTCTGTATCCCACGTGCTCCGCTCTGAAATTCTTGGGATATTTACGGCCAAAGAATTCGTTGAGGTGTTCGCGGGCCTCCGTGAGTTTCTCTGTGCGGCTCACGAGTAGGGCATAGTCGAGATTGCTGATGATGCCTTCCAAATGTGGCATTTCGTCTGCATTGAGAGACGGCCATACCTGGTCGCCAACGAAAAGCAGTCTGGCTTCAGAGTGGTTGACAATGCCATGAACCTGCTCTGGTTTAAATTCGTGGAGGATGGGCACTGCCACGGCGCCATAACTCAGTGTGGCCAAAAATGCCACCGCCCAGTTGGCGCAGTTGCGTCCGCAGAGGGCAATGCGGTCGCCTTTCTGGATGCCTGCGTTCTCAAACATGATGTGTAGCTTCTCAATCTTTCGTGCAACATCTTTGTATTGGAGCGTGCTGCCCTTGTAGTCAGTCAGTGCGTCAAGATCCCAATGAGCCTTGACAGTCTCTTCTATATATCCGATGAAATCTTTGTATGTTTCCATGTTTGGTTAAAAAAACAAATGAGTAGAAAAGCACATAGCATGTGTTTGTGTGCAAAAGTAAGAAAAATTACTCATACGTAGGGGTATTGTGCATGATAAATTTGTAATTTTGTCCCAAGATTATTAGAGAAACAGAGAAATGAAAGAGTTTTGTAATAAAAGAACCATTTTTTATGGAGGTTTGGTGGCCCTGATTTTGGGCATTGCTGGCTATTGGCTTTTCCTGAGCAGCTTTTCTTCTGCGAAGGAAGAAGTCATGGTGCGCGTTGACCGTGATGACAATTGCGATTCCATACAAGCCAAGCTCGAGCGCGTGGCTTCGCCGCGCCAGATGCTCGGGTTCCGCATCCTTTCTGGCGTTGTGGGGATGAAGAAGGTGCGTCCAGGCTGCTACATCGCTGGTGGCGGCATCAGCACGCTGGCTCTTTTCCGGAATATCCGGGGCGGACGCCAAACGCCGGTCAAACTGACCATTCCCAACGTCCGCACGCTGGGAGACCTTGCTGCACGCTTGTCCCTGCAGTTGGAACTTGATTCTGCGCAGCTCGCTTCGGCATTTTCCGACGAAGCGTTGTGCCAGGAGTTGGGATACGACACGACGACAATTGGATGTATGTTTATTCCCAATACCTATGAGGTCTTTTGGAATATTTCTGCCAAGGATTTGATGGCGCGTTTGCACAAGGAGTCGAATGCGTTTTGGACTTCGAAGCGCAAGGCAGAGGCTAAGGCTGCTGGACTGTCACCCAACGAGGTCATAATCATGGCATCGATTGTTGACCAGGAAACAGCCAATTCGGAAGAAAAACCGATGGTGGCTGGCATGTATCTGAATCGTCTTCACCAAGGCATGAAACTACAGGCCGACCCGACGGTGAAGTTTGCCCTAAAGCAGTTTGCCTTGAAGCGTATTCTGCACGAACACCTTTCAGTCGACAGTCCGTACAACACCTATCGCCATGAGGGACTTCCTCCCGGCCCGATTGCCATCCCTGCGCTTTCGAGCATCGAGGCCGTGTTGCATTTCGCGCACCATGACTATATATATATGTGTGCAAAAGAGGACTTCTCGGGAACGCACAATTTTGCCAAGACTTATGAGGAACATCTTGCGAATGCGCGGAAATATGCTGAGGCCCTCAACGAGAGAGGTATAAAGTGAGTCATGAATTGGTATTTTTAAAAACCGATAATTCTAAATAAGTGTTCATCTTGTGAGTGGTCAGCCGTATGCTTCGTTAATAATATTCAAAAGGAATCAGAAAACTATTTAATGGTCTGACGTTTTTATGGGTTTGCACTATCTTTGCATCATAAGATAGGCGGCTCGGCAAAGCATACAAACAAGTTTGATGCCCTGCTCTCGCCTTGCACTATCTTTGCATAAGATAGGCGGCGGCTCGATAAAACAACCGAGCGAACTTGATGCTCTGCATTCGTCCGCCCCCTGTTTATCATTAAGAAAATAAAGGAGGTTTATTATGAAACGTTTATTTGCAATCCTGATTCTTGCCACATGCTTCGCTTCATGGGGCTTTGCGCAAGATGATGATGTGTACTTCGTTCCGACGAAAGCCAGAAAGGCCGCTGAGGCCAAAAAGTTGCAGGAACGCCAGCAACGCCGGTTGCAGTCCGACTACGAATATATTCAAAATCAGGGCTATGGCGCAGACGCCTTCCGCGACAACGACAATTGGGCTTCTGGGCGCGTTGGGCAGCGAAATGTGGATGAGTACAACCGCCGACAGGCAACGCCAGACACGTCCTATGTGCCAGACGCTGGATATGACGAAGAAGGCGTGTACACTTCGCGCCTAATCCGCTTCCATTCTCCGCGTGTCGGAGTGGTCGTGAGCAGTCCTTATTACGGACTTTGGGTTGATTGTTACGACCCTTGGCTGACGCCTTGGGATGCTGATTTTTATTACAGTTCATGGTACGGCTGGGGCTTAAGTCCATATTATTACCATGGCTCTTTCTATTGGCGCTATGGATGGTACGACCCCTGGTGGTCTTATTCCTGGGGCTGGCATCCCGGCTGGTACGACCATTGGCATTGGGGAGGATGGGCGCCCAAACCAGGAGGAGGTCGTTATCTCGACACTTCCCGCCGTGTGACAGCCTATCGTCCGTCGCGTGGTTACAATTCATCCGATGGCCGTTACTCAAGCAGCAGCTATCGCCCCTCGCGCGACAGCTACCGTCCTTCACGGGAGAACTATCGTCCTTCGGCCGGTAGCCAACGGGTGCCCAACTCTGGTGTGACGCGTCCGAGCCGCAGTTATGGCAATTCCGGTAGCACCAATACACGCACGGAAACGCGCCCCTCACGCAGCTACGGAAATAGCGTCCCTTCGCGCTCTTCAGTGTCTTCGCCCTCAATGCCGTCGCGTTCTTATGGCAATTCGGGAGGTGGCGGGCGCTCCTTCGGCAATTCCGGCGGCGGTCGCTCATTTGGCGGACGCAGATAAGTAATAGTCCATAACAGTAATGGTAAAAAAATAACTTGAACAATTTTGAGAAGCAAGGAGTAATTTCTTATGCCCTGTATTCTTGCCGTTTTTGGAATACAGGTCAAAATTGATCAACTTATTCTTTCACCATTACTAAGTGGGAATATAAATTGAACGTTCTGTATCCCGACAGAGACAGACGGAGGAACATGCTGCCAAATCGCCTCTGAGACATAACGAATGGCGGCTGACGCTTTCGACAGAGGCAGACGTTCGCAAAAACATGATGATATGAACAAATTACTGACTTTGGGATTACTTGGACTGACATCGTTGCCGATGTGTGCCCAGGATATTTATAAAATGGAGAATTTTGCAGGCGAGGATTTGAACGGAACGGCCCGCTATGTCGGCATGGGAGGCTCTATGAGCGCTCTTGGTGCTGAAATCTCAACCATGGGGACCAATCCTGCGGGCACGGCCCTCTACCGTCGCAGCGACTTCGCCATGTCGGCTGGCTTGAACTCGCAGCCAAATGCCCTCGATTTTGCCAACCGTGGTAAGACACGTGCTTCGTTTGACCAGGCAGGTTTCGTCTATGCTGCGCGTATGTCGTCCGACGACAATCTGCGGTTCATCAATCTCGGTTTCAATTACCACAAGCGTCGCAACATGAAGAGCTTTGTGGGCGTTGACGATTTCTATACGGGCGGACTTTCCCAGACGCATCAGATGCTCGACCTCACCTATGTCAACAACGGCTTCCTTGATCTGACGAAAGACAACGACCGTTCATACACCACGCCGCTTACCCTCTTGGGGTATGACACGCAGTTGCTCTATATGAACAAAAATGCCGATGGAACAGTGGCCGGATACGATCCCGTTGATTCGCAATCATACAACTATCGCCGTGCGCAGTGGGGAGGCATCCAGCAGTACGATTTCAACCTCTCGTTCAACTTCTGCGATCAGGTATATGCCGGTATGACCTTCGGCCTGTATAATGTGGATGTCCACAATCGCACAGACTATGCCGAAATGATAATCGACCCAGCCAACCCCGGTCAGTTGCATGAATACAACACCAGCAATGCTGAGGCATTGACCGGAACAGGTTTTGACGTTAAGTTTGGTGTGATATTGCGCCCCATTGAAGAATCTCCCTTCCGCATCGGTGTGGCCGTACACACTCCTGTCTTCTATGACTTGACCTCAAGTCAGTATCTCTATGTCAATTCTCCGTTCAAGAACTACGACAGCAACGGCAACCTCGTTGCCAACTATACCGACAAGTCGCTCAACGTGGGCGACAACGACTACAAGATTCGCACGCCGTGGAAGTTCAATTTGAGCATGGCCACCACTGTTGGCAGCTTCTTGGCGTTGAATGCCGAATATGAATACCGCGACTACGGTGCCAGTCAGGTGCGTTATCCTGGCTATGACGACAACTGGTCGAGCGGGGAAAAAGACGAAGCGCTGTGTAATGAAGCCCAGCAATACCTCAAGCCCGTCAGCACCATCAAGGTGGGAGCCGAGTTGCGTGCGGCCGATGATTTCTATCTGCGTGCGGGTTACAACTGGGAGTCTGCGCCCATGTCGAAAGATGCTTTCTTGAATCTTTTCACGAGCAGTCCCTCCTTTTATTATAGCGCCAACACCGACTATCTGAACCTCTCTTCCATCAATCGCTTCACTTGCGGATTGGGCTATCGCGGCAAACACGCCTATTTCGATATGGCCTATCAGTTCCAGAAGCAGACGGGCGACTTTTACGCCTTTCATGTGCCCACAGAAACTTCTAATGTGACAAACCGTCTGGCACCGTCAAAAGTCGACCTCAACCGCCATCAGGTTTTGTTTACGTTAGGATATAAGTTCTGACAGGTTCTGATATAAGGAAAACGAATGCCAGACGCGACATCATGGGGTGCAGCGTTTGGCATTTTTATGTAAAGAGGGCGTTCTATGTAATTGCTCTCTTGAAATCCAGAATAGGATATTTGGAAATGCTTTTAAATAAAAATAAGTAGGTCAAACACACAATTATGAAACTTACAAAAATGATTTTAGCAGGTGTATCTGCCTGCGGGATGATGGCATGCCAATCGACAGGTAACATGACGATGGAAATGCTGGGAGGAAATGACGGCCAGGAATGGCAGGTAGTGAAATTAGGGCAAAAGACGATCACTCCGTCAGACGAAACGCCCTTCTTGGGTTTTAAATCTGATGGCCTTCTTTGGGGCTTTAATGGGTGCAACCGTCTGACGGGAAGTTACAAACTCAAGGCAAACGGGAAAATCGACCTGTCGAACGTGGGGAGCACCATGATGCTCTGTCCGGAAGACACGTATGAAACCATCTTTATGTCGGAACTCGGCAAGGTGAAGCAGGTCAAGATGCACGACAACACGACGTTGCTTTTGGCCGACGGCAACGGCAATTCTCTTATTGAGTTGACGCTGAAAAATGCGCTCACTCCCGAGACCCTCAACGGCAAATGGGTGCTGGTGGCTGGAAAAGACCTTCAGTTGCCAGAGGCAGAAGATGAAATCCCCACGCTGACCTTCGACGTCAAAGGGCAGACCCTCTCCGGATTCACCGGCTGCAACCGCTTGACTGGCTCCTTCAACCTCAAAGCTCTTCTTCAGGGAAAAACCTCTTTCGGCACATTGGGCATGACGCGCATGATGTGTCAGGACAACGGACTCGAACGGGCATTCATGGAAAATTTCAATGCCGCCGCGCGTGTGTTCGTCCAGGAAGGCGAATTGGTGCTGCAAGACAGCAAAGGAGCCGAATTGCTCCGTTTCAAGAAAAGTAGCAGATAAGTAAAAGCCCAGAAAAGGCTTCTGCCAACGCTCTGTAAAGACGCGCTTGGGGCATACAACCCGTTAGCGCCCTGTGGCAAGTACGCAATTTTTGATAGAAAAGATTGCGTACTTGTTTTTTTAATCTTATCTTTGCCCAAGATAGGCATCACCTCGGCATAGCGTTCAAGCGAGCTTGACGCTCTGCGCTCGGTTCGCACTATCTTTGCCCAAGATAATGCAAGGCCGAGAGTAGAGCGTTTGGAGCGAGCTTGACGCTCTGCGCTCGTTTTCCTCTACTATCAAAACACCAGGCTGCAACGTCCGCCTTGAACGTCAAAACCAACCAGAGAAAGCGGGCGGGCTTGTTCCAAATATGCCGCATTGCGCGAAACATCAGAAAACAGATAATCTTATAAAACCGATTTTATTTTATGTGTAAAACATTTTTTGGCGTGAAACGCCTGTGCACTCTGGCACTGTGTTGCATGGCTTTTGTTGCCTCCTATGCAGATGTCAATCCAAAGCCCTTCGTGATTCCAGAAATCCAGTCATGGAAAGGCGCAGAAGGGCAGTTCGTACCTTCTGGCCGCATCGTAGTAAAAGGAGGCCCGAAAGCCAAAGCTGTGGCCCAGCTGTTTGCCAGCGATTATAAAGCCATGTTTGGCAAGACTCTGACAATTGTTAGCGGAAAAGCCAGCAAGGGCGACTTCGTTATCCAGTTGAAGAATAACAAGAAAATGGGCAGTGAAGAATACGCCCTCGACATCGCCGAAACCGCAACCGTCACCGCCTCCACCGAGCAGGCATTGATTTGGGGAACGCGTACAATTCTGCAAATCTCCGACAAAAACAGTGTGGCAGCCAGAGCCTTCGCAGCGGAACCCGCCAAAAGCGCTGATTTAGCCCTGCCGAAAGGGCAGATACTCGACAAACCCGAATACGCCTTGCGTGGCTTCATGATGGACTGTGGACGCAAGTTCATCCCTATGAGCTATTTGCGCAACCTCGTGAAAATGATGTCATACTATAAGATGAACACACTCCATGTTCATCTGAACGATAACGGCTTCCGCCAGTTCTTCGGTGACGACTGGAACAAAACGCAGGCTGCCTTCCGCCTCGAAAGCACCACCTATCCCGGTCTGACCGCCAAAGACGGATCCTATTCAAAGGCCGAATTTATCGACTTTCAGAAGCTGGCGGAAGAATACGGTGTTGAAATCATCCCCGAAATCGACGTACCAGCCCATTCTCTGGCCTTCACGCACTATAAGCCCGAAATCGGTTCGAAGGAATACGGAATGGACCATCTGGACCTCTTCAACCCAGAGACCTACAAGTTTGTTGACGGCCTCTTCAAAGAATACCTCGAAGGCAAAGAACCCGTCTTCCGCGGCAAGAAAGTGCACATCGGAACCGACGAATATTCAAACGCTAAGAAAGACGTCGTTGAGAAATTCCGTTACTTCACCGACCGCTACATCAAATACGTAGAGAAATTCGGCAAGCAGGCCGTTGTTTGGGGCGCACTGACACACGCCAAGGGCGACACCCCCGTGAAATCGGAGAACGTCATCATGGACTGCTGGTACAACGGCTATGCCAACCCCAAAGACATGAAGGAACAGGGCTACAAGCTCGTAAGCATCTCCGACGGGTTGATGTACATCGTTCCCGCCGCCGGCTACTACTACGACTATCTGAACTGCCAGTACCTTTACGAACACTGGACGCCCGCCAACATCGGCGGACAGGTGTTTGAAGAAAACGACCCCGCCATCCTCGGCGGCATGTTTGCCGTGTGGAACGACCATGCAGGCAACGGCATCTCCGTCAAGGATATCCACGATCGTCTCTTCCCAGCCCTGCAGACCCTCTCCGTCAAATGCTGGACAGGTAAAAACACCACGCTGCCCTACGCAGAGTTCAACAGCCGCCGTGCCCATTTGAGTGAAGCCCCTGCCGTCAACGAATACGGCCGTTTCCCCGAAGGTGCTGAATACAAATTGGCAGAGGTGAAACCCAATCAGAAAAATGCCGTTGAGGAAGTCGGTTATGGCTACACCGTAGAGTTCACCGTTGAAGGCGCAGCCGAAAAGAAAGGCACCACATTGTTCACTTCCGAAAACGCCAAGTTCTATTTGGCAGACCCCGTAGAGGGTAAGCTCGGTTTTGAACGTGACGGCTATCTCAATACCTTCAACTACAGAATCCCCGCCGGACAGAAAGTCACCATCAAGATTCAGGGCGACAACACAATGACCCGCCTCTTCGTCAACGGCGAGAAAAAGGAAGAACTCGGCCCTCTCACCATCTATGCTATGAAGGCATCAGATAAGACCCGCTTCCAGGACACGGACGCCAACGCGTGGAAGCCCGAGATGTACAATCCGGGTACCAAGATGTTCTATCAGCGCACGCTTGTCTTCCCGCTCAGAAATTCGGGCGACTTCAAGAGCAAGGTGTCAGATTTGAAGGTCAAGAATACACTGTAACGGTAAAAACTGAATACACCTGCGGGCGCACATTTATTGTGCGCCCGATTTTTGTCTGCCTAACCATGCCACGGTGCTTTATGGAGAAACCGAAAGCACTGGCGGGTTGGACAAACGGCATACGCGGCTAATAAATCAATGCTTCGGCATTTCGCATCATTCTGATAGCCTATTAGGCGAGACAATAGGTCTTGCCCCTTTTTTAGTAATGTTGAAAGAATAAATTCCACAATTTTGTACCTGCATTTTTGAGCTATTTTTGAGCTTATTCGAAGGAGCAATGCGAGCATTGTGACTGGGAATAAGTTCGAAAAGAGCCGAAAAGGCAGGTGAGGAAAAAGTATTACTTGCCATCGGCAAAATTGTGGAAGTTATTTTTTCAACATTACTTAGGCTACAGGAAAAGTCAGTCAGTATAAATGAGTTTAATCTGTCAGTTTGGTGAGAGAAGAAAAACATCCTGTTTTTCAGAAGTGCCTTACAAATTATCTCCTCGCGGCCGCAGTTCGCGCTACCTTCGGCCGCAGGCAGCAAATTTTCAGCGGCAATGAAATGCATTGCATGATTTTTCCGTGAAACATAGCCCCCTAAAAGGATCGTCAAAACACACCGAGCAAGTACTATGAAAGTACTATGACATTGCTAATGATTTAAAGGTACGAAAAACGTGCGTGAAACATCGGTCATCCTCTGTAGTGTAGTGTGCATTTTTACGTCTGATTGAACGAACCTTAAAACCGCAAATGGCAGGCGCAAGGAGAGGCGTTTCAGTATCCAACAAAACAAATCCCGCGTCTTTTGCGCTTTCTGCGGTTAAACAAAAACATTATAACTTTTAATCAAAATCATTAAAAAAAAAGAATTGGACTTTTGCTCATGCCAGCCATGCTGTTTGCTATGGGCGCGAGTGTAGTAAGTTGCGGTAACAGCAACGAAGGATGGGACAACATGGTCATCGAACTACGTGTGAAGAAATACATCATTGGCTACAAATGGTACAAGGATGGCGATGCGAAAACCGAGTATCGCTTTTACAGAAACCACCTGGTAACGAGTAGGTCGGGATTTGGCCATATCGCTCCAGGAATGCTTACTTGGGCGGAGTCGAACTTCTTTGGCACGTGGACGTTCGCTGACGGCAAACTTGTCACTACGTTCACATCAGGCGCATACGGAGGCTTCGACTGGAACAAAATCCTGTACGGGGCTCTTCAAATCACCGAACTCTGTACGAATCACAAGACCATCAAGGCTACATCACCAAATGGCGACGAACATGAACTAAGCAGCTATACGATTAACTACACTAACAACGATTTCGTAGACTATACTGATGAGTCTGACCATGATGGTGCGCTCGTGGGCACATGGCAGGCAACGGCATACAAGGGCGAACAAGGTGTGGCGTTCACCGTGACGATAGAAAAGCAGGGCGAGACAACTTTTTCTGCCCCAAGCGAAAATATCAACTTTACCACCATCTGCACGACCAAAAACGGCCACGTCGTTTTTGACCATCTTTTCACACCAGAATCTGGTGCCTACTCGTTCATCTACATTAGAGAGAAGAATAATTTAATCTTCTACAATCCGAAGAATGCTCAGAGTCTATGGACGTGGAAGAAAATTAAGTGAAACTCATAGGAATGCAGCCATTCGGATTGGCCGCTCATTAGTTTGTTTATTCGTTTATTCCTCCTCTGTCTTTAAATAATTGAACGCCGCCGCTCCCCCCTCTGCTGTCCCGCTGAATCCATCGCGTTCAGGCGGTTGTTTTTTGGGGAGAACTGTAAGTCCGAGATGAGCGCGTGGAAGACAAAAAGCCTCCACACCCATAGGGAACAGGTGTGGAGGCTTGCTCTTTTTTATGCGCGTGGCGCTGGCGCGGCGTGGCGGCAAATAAAGTTGCGTGTGGCCTGCTTGCCGTATGTTTTATTTCTTATAGCGCTTGTTGAGCCCCGCTGCAACCTCGTCCGTTATGTCCATGCCCTTCTCGGCATAGAGCGTAACAGCCTTGTTCAGAATCAGCGTGTAGTGCTTCGTCTTGTTGTATTCCGAGAGGAAGTTGTCGAGGCTGTCTTGCAGGGCCTTGCTGAACTGCGCCTCCATCGCGTCTTTCTCTTTTTGCGCCTCTTCGCAGTATTTGGCGTAGGCCTCCTGCTGGCGCTGGATTTTAGACACCTCTGCTTTGTATTGCGCTTCGCTGGTGATACTTCCGTTTTGCATGCGTTGCTGCAGGCTGACCTGCATTTGCTGAAGGGCCTGTTCCTTTTGGCGGATGACGTCTTGATATCCTTTGACTTTCGCTTCCAGTTGGGATTTTGCGTCGATGTAATACTGGTATTTGTTTTGCAGGGAATCTACGTCAACGTAAGCGATTTTTGTCGCTGCGCTGGAGGCCGTGGCGTTTGCCGCCTCAAGGTTGTTCTTTTTGTCGCCTCCGCAGGCCGCTGTGAGGGCGGCGAGGGGGAGGATGAGTAAGAATGGTTTGATGGTCATGTTTTTGCTGTTTTTTATGGGGTAGGCAAAATGGCTTCGGCCTGCCTGCCTGTTTTATGAATTTTTTTCGTTAACTTTGAATCTGTTTTCGCGACGTTCCTCCGCGTCCAGCGATTGGGCGCAGTGGATGCCGCGTGCGTGCATGGCTTTGTTCCCGTCAACGTGTGTGTGAACGAATTTCCGTCCGAAGAAAAGACGGACGCACAGAAAGATGAGACTGATTGCAATTATTAACAATGTAAGGATGAATATGTGCCACATTTCTTTATAATTTTGCTGATGAATGCCGTGTGCGTGTTGCTCTTGTTGCTGGCGATCAATGGCACAAAATTAGTGCAAAGCTGGCAAAGGAGCAAATAAATTGCGATGGTATTTGCATCGGCTACGGTTTTCCGGAGCTACGTATGGGCTTTTCGGGAGATTCTGCTGGCGGACTGGCCTTCGTTTGGACGTGTTCTGCTGGCCGTGCCGCACGTGTATAAAGCTATTTAAAAAACAAAACTCATGAATAATTCGATTAAGTTAGAGCCTCAGGCTGTGTTTGAATGTTTTAAGGAAGTCAATGGCGTGCCGCGTCCGTCAAAGCATGAAGAAAAGATGATTGCATTTCTTCAGGATTTCGGACGTAAGCATGGTTTGGAAACGGAGGTGGACGAGACTGGCAACGTGATTATCAGAAAGCCGGCCACCAAGGGAATGGAGCATTTGCCGATGGTGGCTGTTCAGAGCCACATGGACATGGTGTGTGAATCGAATGACCCGAATTTTGATTTTGAGAACTCTCCGATTGAAACTTATATTGACGGCGAATGGTTGAAGGCCAAGGGCACGACGCTGGGCGCAGACGACGGTATCGGTGTTGCCATGGAAATGGCGTTGCTGAAGGCTGACGACATCGAGCACGGACCGCTTGAGTGTGTGTTTACACGCGACGAAGAAACGGGGCTGACTGGCGCAATTGGCATGAAGCCAGGATTCATGAAGGGAAAACTGCTCATTAATCTCGACTCGGAAGACGAGGGGCAGATTTTCGTGAGCTGCGCGGGTGGTGCCAGAACAACGGCAACTTTCCCCTATGAAAGCGAAAGGCTGCCAGAGAATTATTATTTCTTTAAAGTGACTGTTGACGGCTTGAAGGGCGGACATTCTGGCGACCATATTAATAAGAAACTTGCCAACGCCAACAAGATTCTCGTCAGATTCCTCTGCGACGAGATGGAGAAGACGGATTTGCGCCTGATTGATATCCAGAGCGGTGGCAAGCATAATGCCATTCCTCGTGCGGGCTATGCCGTTTGCGCTGTGCCGTTCGAGAAGAAGGAGGCGGTTCGCATGGATCTCAATCGCTTTGCTGCCGACGTTGAAGAGGAATTCCATCAGACGGAAAAGAATATCTCCATCGACATGCAGAGCGTGCCTGCCGTTGAAACTGGAATGGAAAAGCAGGCCGCGCGTCGCATGTTGCTCGCCTTGCGTGCTGTTCACAACGGTGTGTTTGCCATGAGCCAGGATTTGGACTGGCTGGTGGAAACATCCTCAAATCTGGCAAGCATCAACCGCAAGGGGGATGTCGTTGAGGTCGTGACCAGTCAGCGTAGCAGTGTGGCCAGTGCGCGTGAAAATATGAGTGCCACGGTGCGTGCAGCCTTTGAACTTGGTGGCGCGGAAGTGGTGACCAACGAGGGCTATCCTGGATGGAAGATGAATCCGAACAGTGTCCTCCTCAAAGTGGCAAAGGAAAGTTATGAGAGGGTGTTCAACAAAGAGCCCCAGATTCTGGCCATCCATGCCGGTTTGGAGTGCGGCCTTTTCAGCGAGAAATATCCCGAGCTCGACATGGTCAGCTTCGGACCAACGCTTCGCGGCGTGCACTCTCCTGAGGAGCGCCTGCTCATCCCGACAGTCAAGATGGTTTGGGACCACTTGCTGGATATTTTGAAGCATCTCCCGGTTGAGTAATGATTACTTATCCCGTTGCGCTTCGACGTGTGAAAAAAATGACGGTCGGAGTGCATGGGTTAATCTGTTTTGAACGTGTACTTATACAAACATTTGCCACACAATGTGATGGAGCTGAAGCTGTCCTTCTTTCAGAGGGGTGGCTTCTTGCTCGTATTATGTGGAATGCTGCTGGGCGCGTGTATGAACGACGATGAATACTCCATGTCGCCCGCCGATCGTTTGGCTTTTTCGGCAGACACCGTCAGTTTCGACACGGTGTTTAGCGGCCAGCCAACCACGACGAGCTCTTTTGAGGTGTATAATCCCACGAGAAAGTCGATTCGACTGAAAAATGTGTATCTGGAGGGAGAGGGAAATTCCGTGTTTCGCGTGAATGTCGATGGTGTGTTCCTGGAAAACGGACGTCTGTCGGGCGCGGAGGTGGAAATTCCTGCAAGGGATTCCATACGCATTTTTGTCATGGCGAACATCGCTGACCAGGGTACGAGCGATGTCAAGAAATGGGAAGACAAACTGGTGTTACAAACGGAAGGCGGTGCGGAAGACCGTATCGTGCTGGAGGCATGTAGCCAGGATGCAAGGCGCCTGAATGCCCTCGTGCTGGACAAGGATACGGTGTTTTCCAGTGTGTTGCCCTATATCGTCAAAGACAGTCTGGTTGTCGACGAGAACGCAACGCTGACTTTGCCCGCGGGATGTCGGTTGTTTTTCAGCGCCGGCGCGTCGCTGATTGTTCGCGGCACGTTGCATGCCGAAGGCACTTTGACTGCGAAGGTTTTGATGCGCGGTGAGCGCACTGACTATATGTTTCCCAACCAACCGTACGATCGTGTTCCAGGACAATGGGGTGGGGTGGTGTTTAAGGCGGAAAGCCATGACAACCGCTTGAACTTCTGCGATATCCACAGCGGAGAGAACGGCATCAGATGTGAAGGTGGGGACGATATTTCTCAGGAAAAATTGCGGATGGAAAACACCATTCTGCACAATATGAGCGGCGATGGCTTGTATGCCAAGGCCTCGAAGGTGTTTGTCGGGAACTCCCAAATAACCAACTGTGGCGGGAACTGCGTCACGCTGTTGGGGGGCGACAATACTTTCGTTCATGCCACCATCGGCAATTTCTATGTGTTTGCGGGCGGCCGCGGCAAGGCACTTCATTACTCAAATTACACGGGTGAGGAGGTGGTGCCCCTAAACAAGGCGACTTTTCTCAATTGCATCGTGACGGGCTATTCTGATGATGAAATCATTGGTGACGCCTCTGTGGAGCATGCCGATGCACCCTTTGAATTTTTCTTCCAGAATTGTTTGCTTGACACGCCGCCAGTTGAAGACGAGAGAATTGTCAACTGCTTCTGGGATAGGAAGAAAGAAGGAAATGAGGTGTGGCGTGAGGACAATTTTTCGCCGGCGTTCGACCTCAAGCGTCTTATCTTCAGTTTTACGCTGAACGCGAAATCCCAGGCTGTCGGCAATGCCGATGTGGCAATCAGCAGGCAGTATTATCCGACGGACATGAACGGGAAAAGCCGACTGGACGGCGATGCTTCTGATATTGGATGTTTGCAGCATCTGGAGGCGGAATAGGGGAGTGAAGAAAAATGACCGATATATTCTGACCCTCTGCTTGGGCAGGCTTATCTACTTACGAACAACAACAAGCATAACAATGGCAGGACCAAAAACATATACGGCAAACTATAAATCTGGCAAGGGGCGTAAAAACGCCGTTCCGGAAGAAGACGGTTACGGACATCTGCAACCGCAGGAGCCCGACTTGGAGAAGGTGGTGTTGGGTGCCTTGATGATAGAGAAGGACGCTTATTCTCTCGTGAGCGAGATTTTGCGTCCGGAGAGTTTTTATGAACCCAGACACCAGCTGATATATGAGGCCATCCGAAAACTCAATATCGAGCAGAAACCCGTTGACATCCTTACCGTTACAGACGAGCTGAAGAGGAGCGGACATCTGGAGGCCGTTGGTGGGCCATTCTATATCACGCAATTGAGCGGTTTGGTGGCATCGGCCGCCCATATTGAGTATCACGCGAGAATCATCGCACAGAAATATCTGGCGCGTGAGCTTATCTCTTACACGAGCAACATCCAGACAAAGGCGTTCGACAACACGCAGGATGTTGACGAACTTATGCAGGAGGCTGAGGGAAAGCTCTTTGAACTTTCTCAGCGCAACCTGAAGAAGGACTATACGCAGATTGACCCCGTCATCAACGATGCTTACAACATGCTGCAAAAAGCGTCGGCGAGAAGCGACGGATTGAGCGGTATTGCGAGCGGATTCCACCAGTTGGACAAAATGACGAGCGGTTGGCAAAACTCCGACCTCGTCATTCTTGCGGCACGTCCTGCAATGGGAAAGACGGCCTTTGCGTTGAGCATGGCCAAGAATATTGCCGTTGACCAGCAGGTGCCAGTGGCTTTCTTCTCCTTGGAAATGTCGAACGTCCAGTTGGTGAACCGTCTGATTGTCAATGTCTGCGAAATCACTGGCGAGAAAATCAAGAGCGGACAGTTGGCGCCTTATGAATGGGGACAGCTTGACCACAGGATAAAGAATCTTTACGGCGCCCCGCTGTTTGTTGACGACACACCCTCGCTCTCCGTTTTCGAACTTAGAACAAAGGCCAGGCGACTGGTGAGGGAACATGGTGTCAAGCTCATCATGATCGACTATTTGCAGCTCATGAACGCTTCAGGCATGAGTTTCGGAAGCCGTCAGGAAGAAGTGTCAACCGTGAGCCGTTCTTTGAAAGGACTTGCCAAGGAACTAAATATTCCGATTTTGGCCCTGTCGCAGTTGAATCGTGGTGTTGAAAGCCGTGAAGGCAACGAAGGTAAGCGCCCGCAATTGTCGGATTTGCGCGAATCTGGAGCCATTGAGCAGGATGCGGATATGGTGTTGTTCATACACCGACCAGAATACTATCGTATTTTCTCTGATGACAAGGGGCGCGATTTGCGCGGAAAGGCTGAAATCATCATCGCTAAGCATCGTAATGGTGCTGTCGGCGATGTGCTTCTAACATTCAAGGGACAATATGCCCGTTTTCAAAATCCTGACGATGAGATGGTTGTGCCGCTTCCAGGCGAGGAGACTGCCATGATCAGCCAGACGGCTGACGCAATACCTCCCATTGGCAACGAACAGCTGCCGCCGCCTGACGCCATCCCCTTTGCGCCTCCAACGGAGGAAGCACCGTTTTGATAAAGGGGGCGTTCAGATACAATAAGAACCACTTTTTTTCGTTATATATAGGTGGTCAGAATTATTTTTACCACCTACTTATATCCGACAGGGCGTAGATATGTCCTTGCGTTTGCCCGTTTAGGACGTTTAAAATTGAAAATTTGCTATGATTGATTATATAAAAGGTGTCGTGGATGACTTGAATCCGACAACGGCAATTGTTGAAGCTGGCGGTGTTGGCTACGAATTGACGATTTCTTTGGGCACCTATACTGCCATACAAGGCAAGGAGCAGGTGAAACTCTTTGTTTATGAGGCCATTCGCGAGGACGCATACCAGTTGTATGGCTTTGCAACGAAGCTGGAGCGTCAGTTGTTTTTGTTGCTGATTAGTGTGTCTGGCGTTGGCGGGAGTACCGCCCGCGTGATGCTGTCGGCCTTTTCCCCGTCGGAATTGGCGGAGATTATCCGCGATGAAAACATCTCCATGCTCAAAAGCATCAAGGGCATCGGCCCGAAGGCGGCAAATAGAATCGTTGTGGAACTGAAGGACAAAATTTCGCTTGACATGAGTGTGGCCGGTGACAAACCGGCAGGGGCGGGCGGTGCGTCCATGAGCAGTGCGCAAAAGGAAATCGCCAACGAAGCCATTGCCGCGTTGACGATGCTCGGCTTCTCTCCGGCTCCCAGCCAGAAGGCGGTTCATCAAATCATTAAAGCCACCCCCGATATTGCTGTTGAGCAGATCATCAAGCAAGCGCTGAAAATGCTTTAGGGGGTGTTGAATTACTAAGGCTGTCTGCTTAGGGGAAGAAATGCTGGTTGCCCCATATATGCCGCTTCAAAAGGAAAATTTCCTTGGTGTGAAGGGGAAGGGGTACCTGTAATTATCTCGTGTATTCTTCAAAAGAATTGAATTTGAAATTTAGATCAAAAATACGTGTTCTTGCATTGCTGCTGCTGACATTCTCGTTGTCGGTGGCAGCCAATATGGTTTATGGCGGACGTTTGCAGCGTTTGCCAGTTGGAGAATGCGCGGCTGCCCCGGCTGATGCCATATCCCAAAGTGCTTTTAGTCGCGCTCCAATCATCGCGCAGGACACCATCGTGCCGAAGTTCCCTGTGAAGGAAACGGTGTTGCAAGAGGAGCAAGTGCCAGTTCAGCGTAGCGCCGACCTGAAAGACCCAGAGAATCTTAAAACGGATTTCTATTATGACGAGACCACGGGGAAATACCTTTTGGGGACAAAAATGGGCAATTATTTTCTGGATGTTCCTTATGCTCTTTCTGAGACGGAGTATGACCGGTGGATGATGAAGAAGTCCATGCGGGAGTATTATATGAACAGGAATTCCCAGGAATTTAAGTCGAAAGGGAAAGAGCAGTTTGATTTCACGGATATGCACTTCGACCTCGGACCGGCCAATAAAATATTCGGCCCCGGTGGTGTGCGTATCAAAACCCAAGGAAGCGCAGAACTGAAGATTGGAGCAAACACACGTTTCGTTGACGACCCATCGTTGGCGGAACGCAATCGGCGTGTCTTTGGTTTTGATTTCGACGAGAAAATCAACTTGAGCGTGAATGGTAAGGTCGGTGACAAGGTGAACATGGACTTTAACTACAACTCGGAGGCGACGTTTAATTTCGACACCCAAAATATAAAACTCAGATATGAAGGCAAGGAAGACGAAATTTTCAAACTCATCGAGGCGGGTAATGTCTCCCTCCCTTCCAACTCTTCTTTGATTCGCGGCGCTTCTTCGCTTTTCGGCGTGAGGGCAGATATGCAGTTTGGCAAACTGAAACTGCAAACGGTTGTGTCGCAAAAGAAATCGAGCAGCCAGAGCGTCAGTTCAAAGGGAGGCGTGCAACTCACAGATTTTGAGATAACTGCCGACAACTATGAAGAAAACCGCCACTTCTTCCTGGCTCGCTTTTTTCGCGACAACTATGATGCAAATATGTCGCAACTGCCCAATGTCTTTTCTGGCGTGACCATCAACCGCATCGAAGTGTGGGTGACCAACAAGAGCGGTGTGACGACAAACACGCGCAATATCGTGGCCTTTACGGATCTGGCCGAGCAGAAGAAAATCTCAGACCTCTGGAGCGCCAACGGTAGTGCAGCGCCCGACAATAACTCCAACACGCTCTATTCCAATTTAAATGGTTCGCTTTCTGGTGCGAGAAATATCACGCAGGCCACGTCTGTGCTTGACGCGGCAGGCTTGGTCGGCGGCAATGATTATGAGAAACTGGAGACGGCGCGTTTGCTCAATTCTTCTGAATATAAGGTAAATACAGCGTTGGGCTACATCTCCCTCAAGTCGACGTTGCAACCCGACCAGGTGCTCGCCGTGGCTTATGAGTACACCTATAAAGGGCAGACTTTCCAGGTCGGTGAATTTTCTTCCGACATCAAAGACAACCAACAGGTGCTTTATGTGAAAGCGCTGAAGAACACGGCCTGCACGCCTCAGATGGGCAACTGGGATTTGATGATGAAAAACGTCTATTCCCTTGGTGCCACTTCTCTCCAGAGCGACAAGTTTCGTTTGAATATCAAATATCTGAGCGACACGACGGGCGTTTATCTTTCATATCTTCCTGAGCCGTCTTTGAAAAACAAGAAAATTCTGACGCTCGTTGGCCTCGACCGCTTGGACAACAACAACAAGAGAAACCCTAACGGCTATTTTGACTATGTTGATGGCTACACCATCGACGCAGCCAACGGCCGTGTCTATTTCCCTGTGGCAGAACCGTTTGGCGAGAATTTGAGACGCGTTATCGGGGATGATGCCGTCAGTGGTAAATATGTGTTCCAGGAATTGTATGATTCGACAAAAACTGTGGCCAAGCAGATTGCCGAGAAAAACAAATATATCATAACGGGCCAGTATAAGGCTTCGAAAAACAACGAAATTCAGTTGGGCTCCATGAATATCCCTCAGGGTTCTGTGGTGGTCACAGCTGGAGGCATGACGCTGGCAGAAGGCACCGATTACCGTGTGGACTATAGTTCCGGAATCGTCACTATCTTGAATCAGAGTATCTTGGATGCAGGCACTCCCATCAATGTCAGTACGGAGAGCGACACCAATTATGGCATGCAGCGTAAAACGCTTGTCGGATTCAATTGGCAATATGATTTCTCAAAGTCGTTCACTTTGGGTGGCACCTTTATGCACTTGGGCGAAAAACCATTGACAACGAAGGTGGCTATGGGAAGCGAACCGCTCAACAACACGATGTGGGGGCTCAATATGTCTTGGAAGAAGGAAAGCCAGTGGCTTACCAATATCCTGGACAAACTGCCCGTGTTGCATTGTACGGCACCTTCCAGCATCAATTTCTCCGCCGAGTTTGCTCAACTCATTGCCGGACGCATTCAGGGCGCCCAGGGCAACGCTTCATATATCGATGATTTTGAAAACGCTAAGAACGAAATCGATATTTCGAATCCGACGGAGTGGACGCTGAGTTCCGTGCCGAGCATGTTCCCCGAATCGAAATTGACCAACGACCTCCGCTACGGCTACAACCGCGCCTTGTTGGCATGGTATTACATTGACCCTCTTTTCACGAGACGTTCCTCTTCTTTGACACCTGGCCATATCAAGAGCGACCTCAAACAGCTGTCTGACCCCCGCGTCAGGGAGATCTATAAAAACGAATTGTTTCCCAACCGTCAGATTAATTTCAGTGAGGCTTCAACGCTGAACGTCCTCAACCTGGCGTACTATCCCAACGAGCGTGGCCCGTATAATCTCGACCCCTCGCTGGATGCCAACGGTCGTTTGCTTTCTCCGTCAAAGAGATGGGGCGGCATGATGCGCAAGATTGACGTTTCAGACTTCGAGACGGCGAACATCGGCTACATCGAATTTTGGTTGATGGATCCTTTCATCACCGCGCAAGACAATGCGGCGGCCTTCTCTGGCGACCTCTATTTCAACCTCGGAGAGATCAGCGAAGACATCCTCAAAGACGGCAAAAAATTCTATGAAAGCGGACTGCCCATTGATGACGACCCTTCGCAATACACGGAAACGGTATGGGGACGTGTACCAACGCAAAACAGTATCACCTATGCGTTCAACACCTCAAGCGGCGCACGCCAGAAGCAAGACGTCGGTTTCAACGGTCTTTCAAGCAAGGATGAAGCGGAGTTTCCCGCCTATAAGCAGTATCTCAACAGCATCCGCAACATTGTCCGTCCGGAAGTCTATGATTCCATCCTTGCCTCGCCTTCTGCCGACAAGTACCACTATTTTCGTGGCACAGACTTCGACAATGCACAGATGCCGATTCTTGAGCGCTACAAACGCATCAACAATCCCAACGGCAATTCCGTAGACGCTGAGCATTCTCCGGAAAAGTATAGCACGGCCTATAAGACCACGCCAGATGTGGAGGATATCAACCAAGACTACACGCTGAACGAATACGAAAAATATTATCAGTATCGCGTGCGCATTTCGCCCGACATGATGAATGTGGGGCAGAATTTCATCGTTGACAAACGCGAGAATACCACCACCACGCGTGATGGCAACCACTTGACAACCAAGTGGTATCTCTTCCGCATCCCTGTAGAACAATATGAGAAGCGCGAGGGAAACATCAGTGATTTTTCAAGCATCCGATTCATGCGTATGTTCATGACGGGATTTGAAAAACCAGTTGTGCTCCGTTTCGCAACCCTCAACCTCGTTCACGGAGAATGGCGCTCTTATGAGCAGTCGCTCTATGCCAACCATGTGCCCGACGTGAGCGGTAACTTGAGCGTGTCGGCTGTGAGTTTCGAAGAGAACAACGAAAAAACACCGGTCAACTATGTCATCCCGCCCGGCATCAGTCGCGTTGTCGACCCCGGCCAGCAGCAGATTCTTCAGGACAACGAGCAGTCATTGGCGCTGACGGTGGAGAACCTCGCCTCCGGCGACGCCCGCGCCGTTTACAAAAATACGTCGCTCGATTTGCGTCGCTATCGCCATTTGCAGATGTTCGCGCATGCCAACAGTCTGCCTGGCGATGCGACTCTGGAAGATGGGCAGACCAGCATCTTCATCAGATTGGGCTCTGACTACAAAAACAATTTCTATGAATACGAAATCCCGTTGAAGGTGACTCCGGAGGGAAACTATCCCAATTCCGGAACCGGCCCTGCCAAGGTGTGGCCAGTTGAAAATATGCTCGACATCGACTTGACTGTGCTCACGAATGTCAAGAAAAACAGGAACAAGCAGAAATCATTGGGCCTAACGGGGTATGCCCAGCTTTATAGCGAATATGATGTAAACCGTCCGGCAAACAAAATTTCCGTGATGGGGAATCCTTCTTTGGGAGAAGTTCGCACCATCATGATTGGCGTCCGAAACAATTCCCGTTCCGTCAAGAGCGTGGAAGTATGGGCCAATGAATTGCGCTTGCAGAATTTCAGCAACAAGGGCGGATGGGCTGCGCAGAGCACGCTCAACATGCAATTGTCTGATGTGGCAAGCGTCAATCTCTCCGGCCATATCGAAACTGACGGATTTGGCGGTCTCGAAGAAGGTGTCAGCCAGCGTCGCGACAACGACCTCTTCCAATATAGCGTGACAACCAATGTTGAAGCCGGCCGCTTTTTGCCCGACAAAGTAAAGCTTAAAGCCCCCATTTATTACACCTATAGCAAGGAGAGAACATCGCCACGATATAATCCGCTTGACACCGACATGAGCATGGACGAATCGTTGGAAGGCCTCGCCACCAAGCATGAGAAAGATTCTTTGAAGAACATTGCCGAAACGGTGGTGATCAACAAGAATATCAGTATTTCCGGCCTGCGTTTCGACATCTCCACCAAGCGTCATCCGATGCCCTACGACCCCGCCAACTTCTCCTTCAGTTACGGTCATAGCAGCCGTCACACGTCGGGAGAGACAACAGCATGGGAGAAAGACCAGAATTGGAAGTGGAATCTCAATTACAATTATTCGCCCTCTTACAAGGCTTTCGAGCCCTTCAAAAAAATGAAGAGCAAGAGCCAATGGATGAAGATTGTAAAGGAATTGAATTTCAACTATCTGCCTCAAAACATCGGCTTCAATTCCGACATCACGCGTAGCTATTTCGAATTGCAGGAGCGCGATATGGAAAACCTCGACAACACGACGTTGCCATTGACGTGGTCGAGCGATTTCTTATGGAATAGAAGTTTCACGCTCCGTTGGGACCTGACAAAAAGCCTGCATGCCAATTTCTCTTCTGGCACGAACGCTGAGATTGAGCAGCCCTACACGGCTATCAACAAAGATTTGTATCCCGACCGCTATACGGCGTGGAAAGACTCTGTCTGGAGCAGCATCCGCAATATGGGAACTCCGCTCAACTATCAGCAGAGCTTCGATGCCTCATGGCAGTTGCCAATCAACAAATTGCCAGTTTTCGATTGGGTGACCTCTGACGTGAAATACGCCGCCACCTATAATTGGGAACGCGGAGCTGACCTGGACGACGGCACACAGATGGCAGGAACCATCGCTAATTCGAGAACCACTTCTACCAATGTGCGCATGAAGTTTGAGACGCTCTACAACCATGTGCCATTCCTGAAGAAGGTGAATCGCAAATTCGCTTCAAGTTTCTCCACGGTGAAGCCAACGGTGCCCAAGAAGTTCGTAAAGGAAATACATCTCAAGCAAGACACCACGCTTGTCGTGCAACATGGGCAGAAGTCGAAGCGTCTGCGGGTCGTGGCCATACGTCAGGATGGCTCACGCTATGCGTTGAAATATAAAGTTTTAGACAATAATAAAATTGAGATTTCTTCGCGCGATACCACACATCTGAAACTCACCGTCACATCTCGCCGCAACACGGAAGACCAGCGTTGGTATAAGGCGCTGCAATTCGGAACGAGAATGCTCATGATGGTGCGCAGTGTCAACGTGTCTTACACCAACCGCTACAACATGACCCTGCCAGGCTTCATGCCGCGTGTCGGTGATTATTTCGGTCAGCACAGTGGCGGAGGATTGCAGCCAGGACTCGATTTCGCTTTTGGATTCACAGGCGACAGCTATATCCAGAAAGCCATGTCTAACGGCTGGCTTAATACGGCCGACAGCATAGTGACGCCGGCCACCACCAATCTCAATGAGGATTTCCAAATCCGCGCCACCCTGGAGCCGATTCCGAATTTGAAGATCGACTTGAATGCGTCGCGCAACACCAACAAGACTCGTAGCATCCAATACATGTTCTCTGGTATGCCGACAACCGAGACCGGCTCTTTCACCATGACAACGATATCCATCCGCTCGGCTTTCGAGAAGGGTGGTTCTGTCAACAACGGTTATCGGAGCAAAACATTTCAGCGTTTCGTCAGCTCGCTCGATTCCTATCAGCAGCGGGTTGAAGCGCAGTATGCTGGTGCCGTTTATCCTGCAGGCTCCGCTTTGGCGGGCAAACCCTTCGACCCCGCCAACGGAACAGTTGGCAAATACTCGGCCGATGTCATGATTCCTGCGTTCCTCAACGCCTATGCCTCTGGCGGCACTTCGCTCGACATCTTCCCGAGCCTCTCCAAACTGTTGCCCAACTGGACTGTCAACTACAACGGTCTGGCCAAGCTGAAACGCATGCGTCGTCTCTTCCGTGCCTTTACCATCACGCATGCCTATAAGAGCGTATATTCTGTAGGATCGTACAACACCTTCACCTCCTTCCAAGAATATATGGGCGGACTCGGCTTCATTAGCGACGTCTCAACCGGCATGCCAACGCCGAGCAGCAAGTTCGACATCTCAACTGTCAGCATCAACGAGAGCTTCTCGCCACTGATTGGTGTCGACATGACGTTCAACAACAATATCTCCACCAAGGTGGAATACAGGAAGACGCGCGTGCTGAACCTCAGTATGACTTCTCAGCAGCTCACCGAAACGCGCTCCAACGACTTTGTCATCGGTGCTGGCTACAAGATTTCTGGTGCGAAATTGTTCGCGTCGAAGAAAACCGTGAAGTCGCGTCGCCGCGGCAACCGTTCAAGTAATCAGCAAAACGAACAGACGTCCAGCAGTCGCGGTTTCTCCAACGACTTGAATTTGCGCTTCGACATTTCGTTCAGAAATCAGAGTGCCATCTGCCGCGACATCCTCACGGTGCTGTCACAGGCCACGAGCGGAAACAAAGCCGTCCAGGTGTCGTTTTCTGCCGATTACGCATTGAGCCGCTATCTCACGCTGACGGCCTACTATGACCGACAGATGAATCGTCCGCTCTTGACATCCTCATCCTATCCGACAACGACACAGGATTTTGGCGTGAGCCTCAAGTTCATCCTCAACCGTTGATTTCCTGCGTGAACACCACCACTAAGAACCCAAACGACAATGAAAGAATATCATCTTTTTTATGCGCCCGATTTTCCCCTTTCAGCGGCTTTGCCGTCTGATGACTCCAATCATGCCGTACGCGTGTTGCGCATGAAAGAAGGCGACGAGTTGCGCGTCACTGATGGTGTCGGGAATTTCTACGACTGCACCATCACGATGGCTTCGCGTTCCAACTGCCTGTTGCAAGTTGATCGCGAACACCGCGACACGAAATCTTGGAAAGGGCAAATCCATCTCGTTGTTGCCCCCACCAAAAATATGGACCGCATGGAGTGGCTGGCGGAAAAAGCCACCGAAATCGGAATGGACCGCATCTCCTTCATCGATTGTAAAAACTCCGAGCGCCGCGTTGTCAAAACGGAGCGCATTGAGCGCATCGTCGTCTCTGCCATGAAGCAGAGCCATAAAGCATGGAAGCCCCTTGTCGATGAGATGTGCCCCTTTGTGCAGTTTCTCAAACAGCCCTTTAGCGGGCAACGCTTCATCGCCCATTGTTATGATATGGACGACGGCGATTCGATGAACGACGCGGCGTTTATGCAGAGCGAGGCACGCCACACCGTCTTTCTCCCGCAGGCAATAGACCCCGACAAAGACGTGCAGATTCTCATCGGGCCAGAGGGCGACTTTGCGCCGGAGGAAGTGGAAATGGCTTTCAAGGCAGGCTTCAAGCCCATATCCTTGGGCAAGAGCCGTCTGCGCACAGAAACGGCCGCTTTGGTAGCGGTTCATTTGGCCAATGTGGCAAAAATGCAGTAGGCGCTGCAGCCCTGCTGCTTGGGGAAGCGTTTTGCAAGCCAAGACAACATCTACTTACCAGATATGCAGAGATTGTTACAATTATATAAAACGTGGTGTGGGCAGGAACCTGCCGACATGGAACAGATTCCCAAATCAGGGAGCAACCGCCATTACTTCCGGTTGACAAGCCTTGGAGGAGGCAGCGTGATTGGGGTTGTCAACCACGACGTTGAAGAAAACCGCTGCTTCGTCTATTTGAGCAGGCATTTTTCGGAGCGCCATCTGCCCGTGCCAGAAATATTGTCCGTCAGCGACGACGGCAGTTGCTATCTTCAAACCGACCTCGGACGCCAGTCGCTTTACGACGCGCTTAGAACGGGGCGCGATTCTGGAGGCAGCTATTCAGAGCGTGAAACAGCCCTTGTCTCCAGCGTCATCCGCCTCCTGCCACATCTTCAGGTTGAGGGTGCCGAAGGGCTTGACGAGCAATGCCTCCTTTCGCCCAATGTGTTCAACGAGCAGGCCGCCATGTTCGATTTGAACTATTTCAAATATTGCTTTCTGAAGACCACCGATTTGGCCTTTAATGAAGTCGCCTTGCAGACAGATTTCGACCGCTTCGCCAGCGACCTCGTCTGCGTGGCTGGTATGCCCGCCGACTATGCGGGACAGCCCATCAAGACCTTTCTCTATCGTGATTTCCAAGCCCGCAATGTCATGCTGCGGCAGGCAGACGCTTCACCTTGCTTCATAGATTTCCAAGGCGGACAGATAGGGCCATTGCAGTACGACCTCGCCTCCTTCCTTTGGCAGGCTTCTGCGCGTTATCCGCAAATGCTCAGAGAAAACATGATTGGAGAATACCTCGCAGAATTGCATCAGATCTGTTCGTTTGACGAAGATGCTTTCCGCTCCAAGCTCCATCTCTTTGTGCTCTTCCGCATCTTGCAGGTGTTGGGCACCTACGGACTGCGAGGCTATTTTGAGCGCAAGACCTATTTTCTCAACAGCATTCCCCCAGCCATCCAGAATCTGCGTCGCCAGTTGCTCGATGGCGTCTGCATCAGCTATCCCTACCTCGAAGAGGTTCTGCAGCGGATGGTCGATTTGCCGCAATTTCAAATTCCCGATATTGTAAGTCCCGTGATGAACATAGGCAATACATGATGTGCTGCTGATACGTCAGTTTTCTCCATACATGTGAAGCCTCCGCACCATCTCCCTTTCCCTCCTGCCAGTTCATCCTCCAATCTTATATATTCATGCCATTCAATTTTAGATATATCCAGTTGATGCTTTTGCTGTTTTTCCTCGCCGTCAGCGCTTCCGCGCAAAAACGGTGCAGGATATTCGGCAATGTACGCGACGAAAAAGGCAGCGCCATCGAATTGGCCTCCGTCCGCATACAAGGCACTTCCAATCTGACGGTCACCAACCTCAAAGGCCACTATGCTCTCCATGCCAATGTCGGCGATTCGTTGACGGTTGTGTTCTCCATGATTGGTTATGAAACGCGCCGCCGGCAAGTCATCGCCAGTGGCGATTCTGTACGCCTTGACGTCATGTTGCCGCAATATGGTGTCACCACTTTCGGCGAAGCCGTTGTCACGGGGCAGGGCATCCAAACCGGAACAACGCAGAAAATCAGGCCCGTAGATGCCCATCGCATGCCGTCAACAACAGGCAATGCCGTGGAGGAAATCATTGCCACGCAGGCCGGTGTTTCCACCCACAACGAACTCTCTTCGCAATACAACGTGCGCGGCGGTTCCTTCGATGAAAACTGCGTCTACATCAATGGTGTAGAGGTCTATCGCCCCATGCTTGTGCGTTCCGGTCAGCAAGAGGGTCTCTCCATCATCAATTCCGATATGGTCGAGGGCATCGCCTTCTCTTCCGGTGGTTTTGAGGCCAGATATGGCGATCGCATGTCCTCCGTTCTTGACATCACCTATAAGCGTCCCGAAAAATTTGAAGCCACAGCCACGGCCTCCTTTCTCGGAGCTGGCACCTATGTGGGGTGGGGGAATAAGCACGTGAGCCTCATGACGTCCGTGCGATACAAAACGACGGGCTATCTCTTAGGTACCCTCGACACCAAGGGAGAATATCGCCCTAAATATCTCGACTATCAGGCCTTTCTCTCTTGGCGTCCCAACAAGCATTGGAGCTTTGATGCCTTGGGAAATATTTCCGACAACAACTACCGCTTCGTGCCAGAAGAGCGCGAAACAAAGTTCGGCACCATGAACGATGCCAAGAATTTCCGTGTCTATTTCGACGGACAGGAGAAAGACTTCTTCCGCACCTATTTCGCTGCCTTCTCCCTGACGCGCCATTTCAATGCCAACACCTTCCTGGCCTTGCAATATTCCGCCTTCACCACCCACGAACAGGAAAACTATGACATCCAAGGGGAATATTGGCTGAATGAGTCGCAGTCTAATGCGCAGTTGGGTGTCGGCACCTACATGGAGCACGCCCGCAACCGCTTGCAGGCGCGGGTGTCTGACGTTGGACTGCGTTTCAGAACACGCTTCACGGGGCACACGTTGCAACTGGGATTCGACTATAAGCGCGAACACATACGCGAGAATGCGAGTCAGTGGGAAATGCGCGACTCTATGGGGCATTCCCTCCCGACAGACCCCGACCGCTTGATGCTCATTTACAGCGAACGCTCGAAAAACGAAATCACCACCAATCGCCTTGAGGCCTACCTGCAAGACACGTGGCGCATTAAGTCGGATATAGGTCTCTTCAACCTCAATTACGGTTTGCGCCTTTCCCATTGGGACTGGAACAAAGAGACGCTTCTTTCGCCGCGACTTTCCTTGGGGTTGTTGCCCGCCTTCAACGACCGGTGGACCTTCCGTCTCGCAACAGGCTATTATTATCAGGCACCCTTCTACAAGGAATTGCGCGACACTGTCATTCGTGCTGGCCTTTCCACCGTCACCCTTCTCAAAGATATTCGCTCGCAGCGCTCCGTCCATTTCGTCGTCGGAGGCGACTACACGTTCCGTATGAACAACCGCCCTTTCCGTTTTACGGCAGAGGCTTACTATAAGGCACTCTCCAACCTCATCCCCTACACGGTCGACAATATGCGCATCGTGTATGCTGGTGGCAACTCCTCCAAAGGCTATGCAGCCGGAGTCGACTTCAAACTCTTTGGCGAGTTCGTCACGGGAACAGATTCCTGGGTCACCCTCTCCCTGATGCGCACCAAAGAGAAAATCGGGGACCTGTGGGTGCCACGTCCAACCGACCAGCGGTATGCCCTTTCCCTTTTCTTTACTGACTATTTCCCCGGCACCGACCGCTGGCGCGTGACACTGAAGGCAGCTTTGGCCGACGGGCTGCCCTTTGGGGCGCCCCATTCCTCGAAGGAAAACTTCACCTTCCGCGCACCGGCCTATAAGCGCATTGACCTCGGAATGAGCTATCGCCTTTGCGGAGGCGACACCCCCAAGCAGCGCAGAAGAGCATGGAGAAACGTCAAAAACGCCTGGCTCGGTCTTGACGCCTTCAACCTCTGGGGCATCAGCAACGTCAATAGCTACTATTGGGTGACAGATATCAGCAACACGCAATATGCCGTGCCCAATTACTTGACAGGATTGCTCCTCAATCTGCGCCTGAGCCTCGAGTTCTAAAAATGATTGTTTGTAAGTAGGTGTTCAAAATTATTTTATAGTAAACTAATTTTGAACACCTACTAAAAAAATGGGCAAGCCCATCTCTCCAACCAAATGTCAGAAAAAACATCCGAATCCGCCATGTCGGGCGTTGACATGCTGCATGGCCCCTTGTTGCTGAAAATCCTCTGGTTCAGCCTTCCGTTGGCCGCCAGCAGTCTTTTGGAACAGCTTTTCAATTCAGTCGACATCGCCGTCGTCGGTCACTTTGTCGGCAGCAATGCGCTCGCGGCAGTCGGCAGCAATGCCCCCGTCATCGGCCTGCTCATCAACCTCTTCATGGGCATTTCCATGGGCGCCAATGCCGTTATTTCCACGCTTATCGGCCAGCGCGACCACACGCGCATCCGCCATGCCGTGTCAACGGTGGCCGTTGTGGCCCTTGTGAGCGGTTTTGCCCTCATGGTGCTTGGCACCTCCCTGGCACGCCCCATCCTGAGCGCCATGTCCACGCCCCCCGAAGTTCTCGATATGGCCATTCTCTATCTGCGCATCTATTTTCTCGGCATGCCGTTCTTCATGATCTACGTCTTTGGTGCCGCCATCTTGCGGAGCAAGGGCGACACCCGCCGCCCCCTCTACATCCTCTTCGTGGCCGGCATCGCCAACACCCTGCTCAACCTTCTTTTCGTCCTCGTTTTCCACATGGGCGTAGAAGGCGTGGCCATTTCAACCTCCATCGCCAACGCCCTCAGCGCCTTCCTCATGGTGCGCCTGTTGCGCCGCGAAGAAGTCCCCTTCCGTCTTGATTTTCATGATTTACACGTTGACCGTCGCGAACTCCTGCGCATGCTCAAAATAGGCGTGCCCGCTGGGCTCCAGGGCATGGTCTTTTCTGTGTCGAACGTCGTCGTGCAGTCGCAAATCAACACCTTTGGCGCCGATGCCGTTGCCGGCAGCTCCGCCGCCCTCAACTTCGAATATTATTGCTATTTCATCATCCAAGCCTTCAACGGTGCCGCCATCAGCTTCATCGCGCAAAACTACGGTGCCGGACTCATGCAGCGCGTGCGCCGCGTCTTTTGGATATGCATGATCGCCAGCGTAATATTTAGCGGGATGATGAACGGAATCTTCGCCTGCTTCTCCCCCTTCTTCCTTCGCATCTTCTCTTCCTCAGAGGCCATCATTCCCTATGGCGTGACACGCATGCACCTCGTCTTGGCCTTCCAGTGGTTGGCCTGTAGCTACGAGATTTCCGCTTCCGCCCTGCGCGGAATGGGGCGTTCGCTCCTTCCCGCCCTCCTCACGGTTGTCGGAACCTGTCTGCTCCGTATGGTGTGGGTCTTCGCCGTCTGTCCCGTGTGGCCTGGCTTCCATCATCTCATGCTGGTTTATCCGCTCTCCTGGGTGCTGACAGGCGTCATGGTCGTCGCCGCCTACGTCCGCTTTATGAAAAAAGCTGGAGACGCACCGCTTGCAGTGCGATAAAAACAATCGGTGACTTCATCCCCCCTCTCCAAGTCGTTAGACCATTACTTAGTTCCGCCCAAGAAAAGAAAATACCCTAAAAAGGGGTGAACATCAAGAAAAAAATGCTACATTTGCCAAGTAATGCAATCGGCCTCAAATCCGGTTCATCCAAGGAAAAACAGAAAAACGTTTAAAACATATTTTCAAGATGAAACAAATAGTTAATGGTCGCATCCTGACCCCTCAGGGATGGCTGACCGACGGCTCCATTGTTGTTGAGGGAAACAAGATCCTGTCAGTTCTCAACAGCACCCTCCCCATCGAGGGCGCAGAACGTATTGACGCCAAGGGCGGTTACGTGGTGCCCGGTGGCATCGAGATGCACATTCATGGCGGCGGCGGACGCGACTTCATGGAAGGCACGGAAGAAGCTTTCCGCGTGGCTGTCGACGCACACATGCAAAACGGAACGACTGCCATCTTCCCGACGCTTTCTTCATCGACGGTGCCTATGATTGAGAAAGCCATGGAAACCTGCGACAAGCTGATGGACGAGCCCGATTCTCCCGTGATGGGCTTGCACCTGGAAGGTCCGTACTTCAATCCCGCACAGGCCGGCGCACAAATCCCCGAATGGATAAAGGCCCCCGTGCCAGAAGAATACGTGCCATTGCTTGAAAAAGGCAAGAAATGTCTGAAGCGCTGGGACGAAGCTCCCGAACTGCCCGGCAGCGTCGATTTCGTCAAAGCCTGCCGCCAAGCTGGCGTTTTGCCCGCCATTGCACACACGCGTGCGAAATACGAAGACGTACATGCCGCCAATGAGGCAGGTATGACACACGCCACCCATTTCTACAACGCCATGCCTGTGGTCTACAAAAACCGCGAGTTCAAGACGGCCGGAACCGTGGAGAGCATCTTTGCCGAAGAGAACATGACCGTTGAAATGATCGCCGACGGCATCCACGTGCCTCCCGTCATGCTGCGCATGATCTGGCAGATCAAGGGCGTAGAGAAAACCGCCCTCATCACAGATGCTCTCGGTTGTTCCGCCAGTAAGGACGACACGGCATTCGATCCCCGTGTCATCCTTGAAGACGGCGTCTGCAAGCTCGCCGACCGTTCCGCCTTGGCTGGAAGCATCGCCACTATGGACCGCTTGATTCGCACCTGCGTCGAGCAGGCTGGCATACCGATGGAAGACGCTTGCCGCATGGCGAGCGAAACGCCAGCCAAGATTATGGGAATCTTCAACCGTAAAGGCTCATTGGAAAACGGAAAAGATGCCGACATCATCATGTTCGACAACAATCTGCAACTCACCTTTGTGATGCAGATGGGCCGCATTGTCCGCAACGAACTTTGATAACAGACTTTATATAAAGGGGGTGTCCGGATTCTCTGGACACCCCTTTCGTTTTCTTTCTACATTTGCAGGTAGAAGGCGAAGGTTGGTTTGTCGGGAGTCAATCTTATTGCTGTGAAAAGTTCAAATAACCTATCTCTCAATAACTTGTCTTCCAATGGCTATGTGGGTATCATGGCCAAATACTTGTTGACTCGGAAATCTGGAACCTATACTTGTCAGCGAACGCGGGGCAGTGTGCATTCGCATCTGCCCCCATCCGCATCCGTTTCAGCCCCCATCCGCGTCCGCATCTGCTCCCATCCGCATTCGCATCTGCCCCCATGTTCGTCTGCGTCTGCCACCATGTTCGTCTGCGTCTGCCCCCATGTTCGTCTGCGTCTGCCCCCATGTTCGCCCAATCTCCTGCTTCTTGAAATAGCGCTGCTTATGGCAATTTCGTTGTCCACAAACAGCAATTGTGGGGTTCTTCGGGACGGAAATGAGGGGATGGAGCATAAAAAATAGGGGGACACGATTATTTATAGGTGTAAAAAATCGTATTGTGGAAAAATATTAATATCTTTGCCAATTATTTAAGAGGTGTTCTTGAAAAATGATGTGATGAGTTGCCTGTTGCATGCTGCGGGATGTCGCAGGTGTGTAAATGGGATGTTGTCACATATTTTTTGGCATTTGGGGAAACACAATCTTGCACCAGGTATGCGTCTGGGAATCAGTTAGGATTACAGAATGTCGGGAACCGCTTGATTCTGGCAGGGCGCTCCTCATGAGTGGGCTGAGACTATCAAGAGAAGAACTGGGCTTTTGGACGGCTTCTGGATGCCCGTATTTTTGAAATGAACTTTATCTGCAAAGAATAACTAACCCTTTAATGGTTAATGGTATGACAAAAGAAATGGAATTGGAGAAAAAGGAAGAAGAAGGCTTGAACTTGGCCGACTATGGATTTATGTTCCTTTCTCATTGGTATTGGTTTGTCGCATCGGTTGTCGTTGCGATGGTGATGGCTGTCTACTATATAATGAGTACGACGCCTATCTATACAACCAGTGCCCAGTTGCTCATTAGAGATGACAAGAATAATAAGGGCGCATCGACCTCCATACAGGATTTCAGCGATTTGGGTTTGATTAAGTCAAACACCAATATCAAAAATGAAATCCTGACAATCAGTGCGCCCATCATGATGCAGGAAACTGCAAAGCGCCTGCATCTGGATTTGCAGATGGATGTTGATCAGGGGCTCCACAAGCATCCCTTGTATAACGATGCGCCCATTGTGCTCGATATGTCAATGCCCTTGGGCGACGACAACTCGTTTGCTTTTGAGCTGACACCGTTGAGCCGTTCGAAGGTGGAGATTTCGTCGTTTGAGATGATGGGCGAGAAGGTTGCCGATGGCAAGAAGATGATGGTGAACGTGGGGCAGCGCGTGAAAACCCCGGTTGGCGGACTGATGGTTTCGCTGAGTCCTGCTTGGGACGACAGTTTTATCGGCAAGAAGATATATGTCAACAAATACCCCATTACGGCGGTTGGCAATGCTTATGCGGCACGCCTTAATGTGGCGCTGAGCGACAAGGAAGCCTCTGTTTTGGATTTGAGCATTTCTGACGAGAGTCCCGACCGCGCTAAGGACGTGTTGCTCACGTTGATTGACGTGTATAACGAAAAGTGGGTGAAAGACAAGAACCGCATGGCGGAGAGCACGTCTGAGTTTATCGAAGAGCGCCTGACGAATCTGACGAAGGAACTGGAGAATGTTGACGAGAAAATCTCTGACTACAAGAGCGCCAATCTCCTTCCAGATATTCAGGCTTCTTTGGCCAAGGATATGCAGCAGAACGGCAAGAATTTTGATGAGTTGCTGAAGCTTCACAACCAGCTGAGCATGGCTAAGTTCTTGCGCGAGCGTCTGGACGACAAGAGCAAGGACGACCAGTTGTTGCCGTCGAACGTGGGCATTTCGGCCGGCGGCGTTGAGAGTCTGGTTGCCGAATATAACAAACTGATGCTGGACCGTATCAGCTATGTTGAAAATTCAAGTGTCAACGCTCCTGTGGTCAAGGATATCGACCGCCGTTTGTCTTCTCAGAAAATGGCCATTGTTCGTTCGCTTGACAATTATGTGACGCAGATTCAGAAGCAGATTGACAATGTCCGCGCTTCCGACGAGCAAATCAATGCGCAGATTGCCTCAAATCCGCGCCAGGCGAAGGTGTTGACCTCTGTTCAGCGTCAGCAGACAGTGAAGGAGGCTTTGTATATCTTCCTGCTCCAGAAGCGTGAAGAAAACGAACTGTCGCGCACGTACACGGCGTGGAACACCAGTATCATCCAGCCGCCAACGGCTTCGCGCATACCTGCGGCACCCAAGAAGAACATGATCATGCTGATGGCCTTTGTTCTCGGACTGGTGGTGCCCGGTGGACTCTTGTTCCTGCGCGACACGATGAATCATACAGTTCGTGGACGTAAGGATTTGGATAGTCTGGGCGTTCCTTTGGTGGGCGAAGTGCCCGACATTTCCACCAGAAAGCATTGGTGGAGCCGACGGAGTCCTGTCAAGAGAGAGGTCGTTGTCAAGGCCGACAGTCGCGACTTGATCAACGAGTCGTTGCGTATTGTGCGAACCAATCTCGATTATTTCATCAAGAATCATAATGCGGGTAACGTGGTTATGTTTACCTCGTTTAACCCTGGTTCAGGCAAGAGTTTCATTACGCCCAACTTGGCAAAGGCTATTGCGTTGCGCGACAAGCGCGTTATCACCATTGATATGGACTTGCGCCACGCCTCGCTCAGTCACATGGTGGCACGTCGTTCGCCTGTCGGATTGTCGTCTTATTTGGGCGGTCAGGAAACCGATATTGATTCGCTCATCGTTAAGGACGGCATCGCCGAAGGCGTTGACTTGATTCCTGTTGGCGTGATTCCTCCCAACCCTGCGGAACTCTTGCAGATGGGCGACATGAAGACGCTGATTGAAAAGCTCCGTCAGGAATATGATTTCATTTTCCTGGATTGTCCGCCGATTGAAATTGTGGCAGACGCTTCCATCATCAAGGACTACGCCGACATGACGATTTTCGTTGTGCGTGCTGGTTTGATGGACAGACGGGCATTGGGCCATGTCTCAGAGTTGTATAAAGAAAAGAAATTCAACAATTTGACATTGCTCCTCAACGGTACGAAATATGTCAGTGGCAAGTATGGCAACTATCGCTACGGCTATGGTTACGGATATGGCTATGGCTACGGCTACGGAAACAGCTATTACAGCAAAGGATAAAAAATGATGTTTGGTTAACATGTGAAAGGCAGTAGTGTTTGGATGCGGCGTATGTTGCATCGCGCTACTGCTTTTCCTTTTTAAAAGACGGCTTTCTGCATTCCTGCTACAGCCTTTTGGTGTTTGATGGTGGGCAGGCGAGGGAGTGGCAAATGCGGGGGGGGGAATCAGCCTACTGCGTAGGGTGTTCAAAATTCAGAAAAATCAAGGTTTGTAAAGAGGCGCCAGCGCCCTCGCAGCGGAGATTTGCGCTGGCCCGCATAATCGTTTGTTGCGGCGCCAGCATTGTAGCTCACTTTGCTTGCAAAGTGAGGGCCACGAACACGTAGCGAATATAGCCAGTGCTTTAGGGCATATCTTCGTTGGTTTTTTAGCCGTGTTTGGCCGCCTCAATATTCGTTCCCTCATTTTGCGAGCAAAGTGAGCTACAGTGCTTCGCCTCAGACCTTCGCTGAATGTTCGCGTAGCGTCTCTTGTTGCTGCGTTGCAAGCGCCATGCTACTTTGTTAAAAATCGCGCAGAGATTTTTCTGGATTTTGAACCCCCTACCTGTTGTGGGCTTCGTGCAAGGGCGTGTAGCCTGCAGAAAAACACAGGAAAAGCAGGTGTCGCCCCTACAAAACCGTCTCAAAATTTTTCTCTCTCATAAAAAAAAGCGAATTTTGCAGTCAAATGGAAAATGTCGTAGATATACTTATATATATAATCAAGGGAATTGTTATTGGAATTGTCGCATCGGCACCGATGGGGCCTGTTGGTATTTTATGCATTCGTCGCACGATTAAGAAAGGGCGTGCGTATGGTGTGGTGACAGGCGCTGGCGCTGCGTTGAGCGACGTTTTTTATGCGTTGCTAACTGGCTACGGCTTGTCGTTGGTGTCGCCGTTGACCTCTCCTGCCAATGTCTTTTGGGTGAAACTCGTTGGTTGCGCCATGCTCTTGGCTTTCGGAGCTTACATGTTCCGCACAAGTCCGCGCGTGGATGTTCACCCGGAATCCAAAAATAAGGGTTCGCTTTTCCGGAATTTTCTCACGTCGTTTTTCATCACGTTGTGTAACCCAGCAATCATCTTTTTGTTCCTCGCCTTGTTTAACATGATGGCCCCCTTCGCTGGTGCTGACAAATTCGTCAATGTGGCGGCTGGCTATGCTGCTATCATGGGAGGTGCGCTTTTGTGGTGGTTGGGACTGACCTACGTCATCAACAAAATGAGCAACCATTTCGGAGAAAAGGGTATCAGAAACCTCAACCGCACAATCGGTGTGATTGTGATTTCCTTTGCCGTGATTTATACGCTGCTGACGATTTTCGGAATATCAATCATCGGTCCCGACGGCTCGCATTGATGGTGTCAGACGTTCCGAAGTTCGTGTCGGCGAGCATAAATTCGCTGGAGAGCACTTCACGGCATCCATTTTACATTGTATCTACATTATCCATTATACATTGTTGCCAGTATGGTTATTGCAAATCAACTTCGTGAAAAGAATAGGGTTGAATATCTGTTGTATTTATGGCAGGTTGAAGATATTCTGAGGGCTTTCAATTGCGATTTTGAAAGCGTGAGAGACAAATATCTTCCACAGTTTAAGTTGACGGACGACCTCAGGAAACAGACAGAGGAATGGTATCAGAATCTGTGTGAAATGATGTATTCTGAGGGCGTAATGAAGGTGGGGCATCTTCAGATTTCCAAGAATGTTTTGCTTCAGTTGGAAGACCTTCATAAGCAGTTGATGGCTTCGGCAAAGTTTCCCTATTACCACCAGATGTATTATAAAGTGCTTCCCTATGTCGTTGAATTGCGCGGCCGAGGGATTCATAATGGTGAAAGCGAGTTGCAGATCTGCCTGGATGCTCTGTATGGCGTGATGCTCTTGAGATTGAAGCGCCAGAGTGTTTCAGACAAGACCAATGCTGCCGTAAAGGATATATCTGTGTTTCTCGGGCAGTTGTCGGATTATTACTTCAAGGACAAGAAAGAACCATTGGTTTTTGAGTAAGGAATGGCGAGGAAGGTTTGCCGTTCTTTTTTTGTCAGAGACAGAAAAGGATTTAATACGTTTTTAATATGGTAGGTATGCGTAAAGCATTTATTTTTGACAGCCTACTTATAATAATTCAATCATGAAAGAAATTCTTATTACAGGATGTCGCGGACAACTGGGTAATGAAATTCAGTTGCTTGCTTCTGAGTATCCCCATTTCCATTTCTTTTTTACAGACAGAGAAGAGCTGGATATTACGAACGAGGAGCAGGTGATGGCTTTTGTGGAGGCCAACAAAATCACAACCATCATAAATTGTGCGGCATTCACTGCGGTGGATAAAGCAGAGAGCGAAGAAGCGTTGTGCGACTTGCTGAATCATAAAGCGCCTGGCTATCTGGCCGCTGCTATGGCCAAGGTGGGCGGCGAAATGGTTCAGGTTTCAACGGATTATGTTTTTGACGGTAATGGGCACCTCCCGTATGTTGAAACGGATGCGACTAATCCGCAGACGGTGTATGGACGCACGAAACTGGCGGGCGAAAAAGCTGTGATGGAGACGTGTGGGAAAGCTATGGTCGTTCGCACGGCATGGCTGTATTCCACTTTTGGCAATAATTTCGTGAAGACCATGATCCGCTTGGGCAGGGAACGCGATAATCTCGGTGTCATCTTCGACCAAATTGGCAGTCCAACGTATGCGCGTGATTTGGCGTGCGCCATCATGGCGGCAGTTGACAAGGGAATTGTTCCAGGCGTTTATCATTTCACCAACGAAGGCGTTTGCTCTTGGTTTGATTTTACAAGAGCCATACACCGAATTGCTGGTATAACGCAGTGCCACGTTAAGCCTCTGCATACAGAAGAATATCCCACACCTGCCAAGCGCCCCCACTATTCGGTGTTGGACAAGACCAAGATAAAGTTGACCTTCGGTATTGACATTCCTTGGTGGAAAGATTCCTTAGAGGCGTGCATTTCCTTGCTTGAAAAAGACTGACGGCCATACTGTGTCGGGCGGTTGCTTGATTTCGTTTAATTGGTTGTTGGTAAGTAGAGGGTCAGAGTTTTGTAATGGGGAAAAACGATTTGAGGAGTTAGGAAATCTGTTCCTATGCTCTGTCAAAATTGATCGGCTTATTCTTTCACCATTGCTTTAAATAAGTATAGCTATGCGCCAAAATGGTATTTCTGAATATAGGGCAGAATTGATGGCCATCAGTATGTTTGCCATCCTGCTGACGCATTTAAAGGCATCGTTTGGCGTTTACGCTTTAGACCGCGTCGCTCTGTTGTGTCAGGGTGGGGTGGACGTGTTCCTATTCTTGTCGGGTTTCGGACTGTATTATTCAGGGATGAAGTCCGACAATCCTCTGCGGTTTTATTCCAAGCGTTTTAAGCGTATTTTTCCCTCATTTTGGGTGGTCATGCTGCTCACTTTTTGGCTTATCGACAAATTGCATTGGCCAAATGTGTTATGGGGAGGAAGCACCTTAGCGTTTTGGTTTCAGTCGACCAACAAATACTCCTTTGGCTGGTTTGTGTCGTTGATAGTTGTGCTCTATGCCGTGTTCCCGTGGTTTTTCCGTTTGTTTCGCAAGCATCCAAAAATCGCCACGTTGTTTGGTGTCGGGGTTGGCTTGCTGTTAACGGGAATGTACGTGTATCGTTATCAAGTGGTTTATCCTGGAGGGCAGAATCGTTTTATCCTCCCAGCGGCGAGAGTTGCGATATTCTTCTTAGGAGTGTATGGCGCTCATTGGATGGAGACAGAAAAAGAGACATCGGAAACGGTGAAGCGTAAAGAAAAATGGCTCTTGGTGTCGGTGGCCCTTGTTGGACTTTTGCTCTTGAATTTGGCGCTGAATGCCTGGGGCTTCAGAACAATGAGAAACACGGGCTTGCTCTATTGGTCTTACGTGCTGATAATCCCTGGCTTTCTCATTGCCTGTGTCTGGATGTTCCAGAAGATGAGGGCCACAAGTATCGGAACCCAGATACTGAATGTCTTGAAGCACCTGGGCGGTTGCACGCTCGAAGCCTATCTATTGATAGCTGTTACGTACAGCTATGTGCCGTTGGTGAGCCGACAATTGGGCATTTCTCCCTTAGCCTCCAATCTGCTGTTGCTTGTCGCAACTGTTGCTGCTGCATGGATAACGCATAAGATGGTGGATGGAATAATGCGTAAACTGCTTTGAATGTATTTTCCAGCATTGATACAATATATTTGTGGATGCCACCTATAAATGGCACATTATTAATAAATAAGGAGTGCCAGCATATCGAAGAAAATTATTAGAAACAATAATCTCATTCTCTGATGAATCAAGAAATAGAACGTAGACGAACTTTTGCTATCATCTCTCACCCTGACGCGGGTAAGACAACGCTCACCGAAAAACTTTTGCTGTTTGGTGGGCAGATTCAGGTGGCAGGTGCCGTTAAGAACAACAAGATTAAGAAGACGGCCACCAGCGACTGGATGGAAATTGAAAAACAACGTGGCATTTCGGTGACGACTTCAGTCATGGAGTTTGACTACGATGGATACAAAGTTAATATCCTGGACACCCCCGGACACCAAGACTTTGCTGAAGACACTTTCCGCACGCTGACCGCGGTGGACTCTGCCATCATAGTCGTTGATTCGGCAAAAGGTGTTGAAAACCAGACGCGAAAGCTGATGACGGTTTGCCGTATGCGTAAGACCCCTGTGATTATTTTCATCAACAAAATGGACCGCGAGGGTAAAGACCCGTTCGACTTGTTGGATGAACTGGAAGAGGAACTTCAAATTAAGGTGCGTCCGCTTTCTTGGCCCATCAACCAGGGTACACGCTTCAAAGGTGTGTATAACATCTTCGAAAAGCAACTGAACCTCTTTGCGGCTGACAAACAGAAGCTAACGGAGAAGGTATCTGTTGACATCAACAGCGAAGAGCTGGAGGCGCACGTGGGCGAAACAGATGCCGCCCGTTTGCGCGATGACCTGGAATTGGTTGACGGCGTTTATCCAGAATTCAATGTCAACGACTATCTCTCTGCAGAGATAGCTCCCGTGTTCTTTGGTTCAGCCCTCAATAATTTCGGTGTCAAAGAATTGCTGGATTGTTTCGTGAAGATTGCGCCCGCTCCACGTCCCACTAAGGCTGAGGAGCGTTTGGTCAATCCCGATGAAAGCAAGTTCACGGGGTTCATCTTCAAAATCACAGCAAACATCGACCCCAACCACCGTTCTTGCATCGCGTTTTGCAAAGTCTGCTCAGGACGTTTCCAGAGAAATGCACCATATCTACATGTACGCAACGGGAAGACTGTTCGCTTTTCTTCACCAACCCAGTTTATGGCGCAAAGAAAGAGCACCATCGACGAAGCGTGGGCTGGCGACATCGTCGGCTTGCCGGACAACGGCGTCTTCAAGATTGGCGACACCCTAACAGAGGGCGAGCAACTCCATTTCAGAGGTTTGCCGTCGTTCTCGCCTGAAATGTTCAAGTACATAGAGAATGCCGATCCGATGAAGACCAAGCAGTTGAACAAAGGCATCGAACAGCTGATGGATGAAGGTGTGGCCCAGCTCTTTGTCAATCAGTTTAATGGCCGTAAGTTGATCGGCACCGTTGGCCAACTGCAGTTTGAAGTCATCCAATACCGCTTGGAGAATGAATACAACGCCAAATGCCGCTGGGAACCGGTCAGCCTCTATAAAGCATGCTGGATTGAGAGCGATGACGAGGCTGAATTGGAGGCGTTCAAGAAGCGCAAATACCAGTATATGGCAAAAGACCGCGACGGAAGAGACGTCTTCTTGGCCGATAGCGGCTATGTTCTGCAAATGGCCCAGCAAGACTTCAAGCATATCAAATTCCATTTCACGAGCGAGTTCTGATTTTCCATTCGATTATCGTGCGGGTCGCTCTCTGGAAGGCTCGGCTTTTTCCGTGAGAAATGGCATCTGGTGTTTCAAGAATGTCTCGGATATTTTCAGAAGAAATATTATTTGAAAAGAGAGTGTGTCAAAATGATGCACTCTCTTTGTGCTTCATGCGCGGGGGAGTGAATTTATTTATAATTGCCTAATGCGCCGCGTCAATATCTTCACTGTTTAATTAATGCAAAAATACCTATCTGAAATATGAAGTGAACTTGTAATCATGCAGTTCGCAATATTAATGATCCTTTGTTTCTGTTTTTCCGTCCTCAACTTTTTTTTGCTTGACAGGCTGGTATGATACAAAGTTTTTTTGTAATTCTGGAAGATTTTTATAACCACTTTATTAGCAAGCAGTTCTGAGGATAAGGTAAAAATGAGGTAATGATTTGGCAACCCTGTCTATTTCTACGTTCTGCTGTGAGTTGCTGTCAATGTCTCTCGTCTTGGTACAAAAGTAGCAATAAAAATCGGATACACATCAAAATGTCCCATGATTTTTATCACAGGACGTTTTTTATCTTCGCTGAATAATCCGGTTTAACCGTTACTTCTATTTTCGGCAAGTTGCGGGCTATGATTGCTGAAATTTATACTTTAATCCATACTCTTCCAACTTGCTATACAGCGTTGTACGTCCGATTCCGAGCAATTCGGCGGCAACCTTGCGGTTTCCGTTTGCCTGCTTCAACGCGCGTAAGATGCGTTCCTTGTCCTCCGCATCGTTTCGCAAGGCGAAGCTGACAGGTGAGGTCGGTTTCGTTACGGCAAGTTCCAGATGCTCTTTCATGACAACTCCCGTCTGTGCCTGCAACACCGCGCCCATTATCTTCTGCCGAAGCTCACGGACATTACCCGGCCACGGATGGGTCAGCAATGTCTTACGGGCTTCCGCATCGAACCCAGTCACGCTACATTCCAATTCATTGTTGGCAATCTCACGGAAGAACTCCGCCAACGGCATGATGTCCTCCTGACAGTCACGCAAGGGCGGAACAGTTATCTCGAAGTCGTGCAAACGGTACAGCAAATCCTGTCGGAAACGTTTTTCAATGACCGCTTTCTCCAGATCCTCGTTGGTGGCGGCGATGATGCGGACATTGAAGCTCTTGTCCGTCTTGTCACCTATAGGGCGGTATCTCCGTTCCTGTATGGCACGGAGTAACATCTGCTGGGTTTCCAATGCGAGATTGCCTACCTCATCCAAGAACAATGTGCCACCCTCTGCCTCATTGAAGTATCCTTTCTTTGTGCTGTCCGCACCCGTAAACGCGCCTTTGACATGTCCGAAGAATGCCGAGGGCGCAAGGTCTTTGGAGAGTGAACCGCAGTCCACAGGCACAAACGGTTTCCCTGCCCTTTTGCTCTTATCATGCAGATGGTGGGCGATATGCTCCTTGCCCGTGCCGTTCTCTCCGAATATCAGCACGCTCATATCAGTAGGGGCAACTAATCTTATCTGTTGCATGATTTTCTGAAAGGCGGAACTGTCACGGGCAAAAACGGGCATACGATTTCGTCCGATACTCCGTTCTTTCAGGATGGTATGAAGCAGAGGCATAAGTTTATCCTCCACAAGCTGCTTGGGGATATAGTTCAGCGAGCCGAGTTTCATACTTTCGACTGCCGTATGCACTTCGGCATAGTTGGTCATGATGATTAACGGTTGTGTCATGCCTTCCTTGCGCATCCATCGTAATAGGTCGATGCCGTCACCGTCGGGTAGTCGTAGGTCAGAAACCACGATGTCCCCGTCTGAGGCTTGTTGCAGAAGTTTCTTCGCGGTCGAGAGGTGGTAAGCCTGCACGGTACGGAATCCTTCCCGTGCCAGCAGGTTGCAGACAAACTCGCAATACACGATATTGTCCTCCACCACGATGATTCTTGTTTTATCCATTTTCGTATTTTTCCTTTCTTCTTTTGCCTGCCGGATAATTTCAGCACCTTTATCCAGCACAGCCGGTCACCGCTTTGCATATCGCTTCGTCATCTGGAGTGGCACTTCCATGAAGTTGGGCGTAAAGTTCCCTCAATGGCTGGTCGGCACGGAGAATCTGCCATGAACTTCGCAGATGGTGTGTAAGTGTGTCCAGTTCTTGGAGGTCTTTACGCTGTTCTGCATCCTTGACCGCCTGCATTTCCTTTTCGGTTTCCGCTATCAGTTTGTCCAGCATGACGGATTCATTGCCATAAGATAGCAGAGTGGAAAAATCCGGCTTTTCATCCAATATGCTGCTTAATGCGCATTTATCCGTAATCTCCATCAGTTCGGATATGGAGAACGGCTTGAACAGGCATCCGGCAAATCCACGCCCTATAAGTTCCTCCTTGCTGCAACTGCCCGAAGCGGTTGTCACGACTATGGGAATACTCTTCGAGTTGCCTACATTGGATGAGCGCAACAGTTCCAGCAGTTCAAAACCGCTTATCTCAGGCATATTCAGATCCGTCAGAAGCAGGCTGTATTCCTTTTTTCGTATCAGCTCCATCAGTACCGAAACATTGGTACAGGTATCGCAGTGCATCCCTTCATGGGCATACATTTCTTTCAACATAAGGAGAAGTACCTCGTCATTGTCGATGGCAATCACATCATGGCAGATATGATTATGGCGCATTTGCGCTTGAATTGTCTGTTCCGGCAGTTCCTCGGCTGTCTGCATGGGAATTTCCACCGTGAAGCGGCTCCCTTTGCCTTTCTCGCTTTCCAAGCGTATAGTTCCACCGAGCATCGCCACAATACGCTGCACGATGGACAATCCTAATCCGAAGCCGTCTTTTGCGGCGGCATTTGAAAGACGTTCAAATGCACCGAATACTCGTTGTTGCTCATCTTCGGTCATGCCCGTACCGGTATCTTCAACGATAAGTTTCAGCAAACCGTTATCATAATCCGCTGCCAATGATACACTACCGTTATCCGTGAACTTGATGGCGTTTGACAACAAGTTGTTGCCGATTTGCAGGATACGTTCCTTGTCGGTCAAAACCACCGCATCGGTGTGGCTCTCCACTATCAAAGTCAGCCCCTTGTTCATGGCAATGGGCATGAACTCCGTTTCAAGAATATGCGTGATTGCGGAAATCCTGCAAGGGGAAAGGTTGGGTTGCTCCTTGCCGTTGTCCAGACGGAAGAAATCCAGCAGCGTGTTGAGCATCTCCCGCATACGCTCGGAAGATTGCCGGATATTATCCACATACATGGTGCTTTTATCCGCGCTACAACTTTTCTGCATCAGTCCGGCATAGCCTCATTTTGTCAATCGTATTTTTTCGTGGTAGAAGTAGTTTACGATGACAGGTTTGCCTTTTTCCGAGCGTCCGTATGGCAGATCGTTTATACGATACGGGAAGCCCTGCTCCTTGGCGTAATTTGAAATGTCCTGCTCCAATGCCTGCCAGTATTCAAGCCTTTTTTTATTGTAAATTTCCTCGTAAAGCGGTATGAGGTCAGGATACTTCTCACGGATATACGTCATTATCCCGCCTTTGAACTGCCCGCGTAAATTCAGGTTTTCAAGCCAGATTAAATCAGCATAATCTTTTACCTCCTCTATTATTGCCTTCACGTCTGTTATTCTGGGGAATATGGGCGAGACGAAGCATACGGTGCGGATACCTGCCTCGTATGTCTGACGCATCGCTTTCAGACGGCGTTCAATGCTTACGGCGTTGTCCATATCTGCGCAGAACTGCTCGTCGAGCGTATTGACAGACCATGACACAGTCACTTTGGGAAAACTCTTCAACAGGTCGAGATCGCGAAGGACAAGATCGGACTTTGTGCATATCATAATCTCGGCATCGCTTCCTCGCAGCTCTTCGAGCAGCCTTCGGGTACGGTGGAATTCTTCTTCATACGGATTGTAACCGTCCGTCACAGACCCTATTACAACACGTTCACCGTCGTATTTATGAGGATTCGTTATCGGCTTCCAGTTTTTTACATCTAAAAACGTACCCCACGGCTCGGTGTGCCCGGTGAACCGTTTCATGAACGATGCGTAGCAATACCTGCAGGCGTGGGGACACCCTACATAAGGGTTGACCGAATATCCTCCCACCGGCAGAGAGGATTTGGTCATTACACTCTTTACATCTATTTCCTTTATTGTATCCATATTCATTGTATTCGTCTGGTAAATTGTTCCGGCAATTCCTGAATCATTCTTTCGTCGCCCATAATCGGCAGCAAATCCTCTTTCATGAACACCGGTATGCCATGAGCCTTTGCCTGTTCTGCAATGCTAAGCACCCATTCGGGGCGCGAATATGACTTTCCTTTTCGGTTTCCGGTCTCTGTGCCTATGACAATCCAGTCAATTCCCTCGAAATCAATCTCGCCGATATCATCGAAGAGAGGTTCAAACGTGACATGGTAGTGTCGTGCTTTGATATTCTTTTTCAAATCATCAATCCTCCTTTTCTCGGAACTGCGTGTGACGGTCACGCCCATCCATACGTTCTCGTCGTCAGAGGAGAAACTGATTTTGTCAGGGCGCTTCGTCAGAAAGATATAGGCGTGCTGGGGATTGCTGCTGATCCGCTCGAAAATTTCTGCGTTCCATTCAGGCTTCCAATCGGAGAAATCGCTCATTCCTGTCATGAGCCACACATGAGGACGGGACGTATCGATGATGCGCAGTTTTCGTTCCATGTATTCAGGCACGGAAAAGTCGTCGGTAATGTGGAAACGGCGGCAGTTGTTACGGGCATAGCAGTAAGGGCATCCTATAGTGCACCCTACCACTATGTTCATGTTTTTTATCAGGGATTTAATGCAGACACTCATAACACAACTGTTTCTCCGTCCTCCGGGATAATCAGCCGGCTCATGTCGGCTTCGTGATGCGTTGCCTCATTGCGCAGAATTGCACGGGTGGTCTGGCAATGGTCGATGGCATCCATGTGTACGGCTATCAGCTTGATATGCGAAGGCAATTCGTCAAGTATCTGCATCACTTCGTTCTCGTCGGGGATGATAGGACCGTCCGTTTTGGAAAATTCGGGAAAGATTGCACCTCCGGAGTTTACCACGATATAGTCAGGATTGAACCGTTCCACGGTGTCTCGGATACATGCTTCCCATCGGCAGTCACCCATTATATAAACGGTCGGGAAGCCCTCGGCTTTTAGCACATAACCTGATACAGGTCCCATCATCTGCCCGATCTGCCCGAAACCATGATGTCCGGTCGTGCGGTAAATGGATATGCCGTCTATTGTTTTTATTTCTTCGATGGGTATCACATTTGTAAATCCGTCGTTTCTGATGGCGTCCGCGTCCTGGGGCTGAACGTAGAAAGGAATTTCTTTGGGCAAATGTGTGGGGACACTCGGCTCGTAATGGTCGATGTGATTGTGGGTCAGGAGCACCATGTCCACGCCTCCGATAATATCCTGAATAGGAATGGTGAGGTGTACCCTCGGTGTTTTATTCACACCGAGGGCCGATATCAAAGTGCCTTTGTCGGCTAAAACGGGGTCAATTAGCATGGTGTGTCCCGCATACCTGATTTTCAAGGTGGCATTGCGCACCAATTGTACTGTAGATGTCTTTTTCATGACTATATGTCTTGTTATTGATTACGGGTGCAAAGTTCGGAAGAATCCGGCGAAACATCTATGCCTGAAAAAACGGTAATTATGCCATTTTGATAAATGAAATTATTATCTTTGCAAAAACGACAAGGATATGGACGAGATAATCAACCCTGATCGACTGGTCAGCGTACCGTTCAACAAGACACGCTGCGGCGTGGATTTTTACATCAATACTGCCATAAACAAGGACATCGGACTTGTGCTGACAGAAAACAAGCGGTTTAAGACAGACTTCTTCAGCTTCTACTTTTTCCGTAAGGCAAACGGATATTTGCTACTGAACTTCCGCAAGATTGAACTGCGCGACGGCATGGTTCTCCTGCTTTCACCCCATCAGCAACAAGAGTGGCATGTAGATGAGACGGCGTTGGATTACACGTTCCTTATATTCCGCGAAGATTTCATGCGTACTTTTATCGCCGACAAGTTCTTCGTTTTTCGCCTTTTGTATTGTTACCAGACAGATACGCCGCCTTACATCAATGCCACACATGACGAAATGAAGGAATATATGCGGCTGCTCGGAAAGATTAAGTATGAGCTGATGAATCCAGTGTCCGATACGTACAATATCATTGTTTCCTTACTATATTATCTTTTGCTGATTATCAATCGTACATACGCTGCCGCCTATTGCTTGCCCGCTGAAATTGCTAAAAACAATTTCGCTTTTCGGTTCAAGGACTTGTTGGAACAGAATATCCGCACCCACCAGCGGGTGCAGGAATATGCAGACATGCTTCATGTCAGTCGCATCACACTCAATAACTCAGTAAAAGCCCAATTCGGAGTATCAGCTACCCATTTGATAAAACAACGTCTGCTTGAGGAACTGAAGAACGAATTGCTATTCTCCAACCGCACTGTCAGTGAAATGGCGGATGATTTCAACTTCTCTGATCCGAGCCATCTCATGCGCTTCTTCAAACAGCAAACAGGCAAAACATTTACTCAGTACATGACGGATTACAATAAAGGCATATACGAATAACTTCTTAATATAGTCGATAGCGGCTATCGAAATATGGTTGTTGATGTTCAGGCGTTTTTGTACTGCATGAACCATTTTACGATTTCTGGATCTTCGTGCGAGCCGAGTAAGAAAGGCTTGTCGGTATCCAGCGTCTTTATCCGTGCCATGTCGTCGGCCGACAGGGTGAAGTCTAATATGTCGAGATTCTGCTTCATGCGTTCCGGTTTCACAGACTTAGGAATAATTATGCACACTGATATTTATCGCGCCCGGACAGGTGTTCGGTGCGGAAGATGACGGCATGCAGTTCCAACCAGATGGCTACCTGCTTATGTTCCATCCCGACCTGCTGCGGAATACACCTCTCGGGCGGATAATGCGTGAATATTCGTTCTTTTCCTACGAGACAAACGAGGCATTGCACCTTAGTGTGGAAGAACGGCAAATCATCATGGATTGCTTCCACAAGATTCAATATGAATTGAACCATCCGATACACCGTCACAGCAAGAACCTCATCACAGACAGCATCAAGACGTTCCTTGATTACTGCACACGTTTCTATGACCGCCAGTTCATCACACGCGACAACCAAAACCGAGACATCCTCGCAAGATTTGAGCGGTTGCTTGACGAATACTTCCATGATGGGGCTGCTAAACGGATAGGCTTGCCCACTGTACAGTATTGTGCAGACAAGCTCTGCCTCTCGCCCAACTATTTCAGTGATTTATTGAAAAAAGAAACAGGTTCAACCGCCCTGCATTTCATTCATGACAAGTCTATTGAAATAGCCAAGACGGAACTTGCATCTACAGACGACACCGTTAATGAAATCGCCTATAATCTCGGTTTTCAGTACCCGCAACATTTTACCCGACTGTTCAAGAAAGAGGTAGGTTACACTCCGAATGAATATAGAGCGCAAGTGTCGTGAGAATTGGATTAGTACAGAATATTAGAACCCAACACCTCTCTTGCGCTTAACTTTCTTCCTTCTGCGAAGTATATCCACCATTTCCTGATTGGCTTCCGCATCAGCAGCGTTATAAGATGAGCCACTGCTTTTTAGCAATCCCCAAGAGCCGTTGAACAACTCGCTTTGTGCCGTGCCGGACGGTGCGCTTGGTGTAGCCGTTTCATATATTCCGGCTGTTATTCCCATACGTTCCCTGCATCTGTTGTGCTGCAAAGCCGCGTCAATCTTGGAATAACTGAAACGCCTGTCCACTTTGGAGCCGTTGAAATGGTAGCCATTCATGGAGAATACAACACCCTGCACCTCGCTGGTCTGCCCCTTATGCTTGAAATGTACTTCCACTCCCTGCCGTTTCAGGTTGGCGATAAGCACGTTCCAGTTGCCGCATCTGCCGACTTCCATTTTGATGATGTCGTAAAGCGCATATTTCGTCCTGTCTGGCTCTTTCAGGCGGTTGCGTTTGACATTGTCCTTTCCGCCAGCCATATGCAAGCCGTATTTCAAGGTCAATTCCTTGCAGATGCGGGTACTGCGCAGACGCTCGTGCCTGTCCGATATGGTATTGCCGTTGTTGTCTATGCGGTTGAAAGCAATATGCACGTGCGGATGCTCCTTGTCGAAATGCTGGGCGATGAAGAACTGCGTATTCTTGATTCCCATCCGTTCCATATATTCAAGCGCGATGCCTGCCATGATACGGTTCGTCAGCCGTAACTCATCCTCTTTGGAAAAACTCAACGCGATATGTCCGACAGGTTTTGTCACCTTATCGTTCATCCGTGACTGGGCATTGAAACTCATGGCGATAGTTTCCAGATTTTCCATAAACAAGCCTTCGCTTGCTACTATCTGCGTATCCTTCTTCTTGTCGATGATGTAATCCACCGCACCCTTGAAGTCGCTTCCTTTTACGATTTTCGCCATCATATCCCTATCTTGGTTATAAGTTCATGAATCCTTGCCACTGCCACCTTGCAGTCCCACCGTTCATCGTGGAAGCCTCCGGCGTTTGCCTTACGCGCAAGCTGGTTGAGATTGTTAGCCATGCCGCAGAGTTGGCGGATGTATCCGGCATGTTCCTCCGACAGCCGTTCTTTCACATGACCGTTACGGAAACATTCCCTCATGTACTCGCTTGGTGATACGCCCGCCTCATGCGATCGTGTCAGCAGGCGGAAGTAGTCGGCTGCCGTCATTTTCACTGCGATACGGTATTTCAGTTTCTCGGTTGCTTCCTTCTTGGGGCGACCTCCCTTGTTGCGTTCCTTGTGTTCCTTTGTCTGTTCCATATTTTATTCCTTTTAATTCGGTTACTGATTCAACTGTATAGACCGACGGGATGCCACCTCCTGCAATTTGGATGGTGGGTGGCAAGCGGTTTCGGTACACCCGAAACACAAACTTGCTACCTCCCAATCCTTAAGGAATGAGTTTCGGGCATCTCCCGTTTTTCTCATTCGGGATGTCATAATCCCAACCCTTTCTTCTTGGGTTTTACGATAGTTCTTGGCGGTGGACTAACGGCTAATTTCTGCCGGATTCCACGCAGGTAATCGTTCAGGTCTTTATGCCCTTTGTAGTTGTCGGAGAAGTCGCGGATGCGTCCGGCGAACTTCCTTTCCAATTCCCGATACGCCTTTCTTCCCGCCTCGTCATTGTCGAGCATGCAGTGGATACGTCCATACCCGTGCAGCACATCTATAGCTTTGGAAACATTGGCGGTCGAATTGAGGATGACGTAATCCTGCCTGTCAAGGTCGGGCAAGTTCGAGCAGTTCCTCTTCCGCAACGTGAGGAATGAAAGATAGTCCATCATGCCCTCGAATACAAGGCATTTCTCTCTCGCTTCTCCCTGTTGCCGAATATGGCTGATGTCTTTGGGTGCGACACAGCCTTTGAAAAAACGGTTACGCACTTCAAATCCTCCCGCCACATTCGGAAAACCGATGGCGAAATAGGGCTTGCCGTTATGGGTGAAGTGGAGCTCTTTACATTGCGCCTTTGCCAAAGCGATGTTTATGCCCCGTTCCTGCAAGTATCGGAGCAATGCCGGATGGGTGAGTTCGCCCACCTCCAAATGTTGGAAACTCGGTTCGGATGCCTGCTGGCGAAAAGAGAAAGATATGGGACGGATGTGTGGTGCCTGTTCCGCTATCTTGCCAAGCAGATAAGGCACATGGTCGGATGCGTACAGTACCCCTGCAAGTGCGATGATGTTACCACCTCTTCCCAGTCCATAATCGAACCACAGGTTGCGGTCGGTGTTCACCTTGAACGAGGCTTCCGTTTCCTGACGGAACGGGGATTTATACCACAGGCAGTTTCCCTGTTGCTTTACGGGCGAATAACCCAAACTTTGCAGATAGTCCGCAATTTTGATTTGTTTTGCTTCTTGGATGTTCATGATATAATTTCTATGGATTTGATGATGACTGTAAAAACGTTGATTTGATGAATGAGATATGTATTGTCCTATACGTTAATGCTTTATATTCTCAACATCTTCTCAACAAACCACTCACAAATAGAGAATCCAACAAACTGATGCTGTTTCCCTCTCAACTTTTCTTTTCGATTGTTGAGAATTTGTTGAGAGTGTATGCTGTTTATTATCAGTATGGTTATATCATTATTCATCAATTCAACAAAAAAAGAATAGTATTACAGGGATTCAAGTTGTTCCCTTGTGACGGTGTAGAAACGACCGACTCTTTTTATCGGCTCATATCGGCACTCCCGATTGTAATTGAATTGGTAAGTGGTATATGTAAGCCCGTTAGAGGCAGGAGTAAGTTTCCAACATTCCTGCAATACCTTTCTGACTTGGTGCTTCTCCACCTTTACCTGCGAATGTACCAGCAAAAGAAGAATGTCGTTGTGGCAGAACGAGAATGTGTCCGTGCCGACACTTTCCATAATGTCAAGGATAAGTTCGCACATCTCTATCTCCAATCGGTTGCGGTTGCTGCGGATAATCTTCTGCAAGGCTTCGGTATGCAGCAAAGAGGGCGCAAACCACATACGGCTTTCCTTTTCGGTGGAAAGTTGTCTGTATTGCAGGTAATACAGAAAGGCAGGTATCTCAGCTTTCAGCTTTTGCAGGAAGTCTGTGTCATCGGATTGCAGACGGTCTATCTTGCGCACCCAATAGCGTGTTTCACCTGCATCAATGATAACAGGCAGATACTCGTTGTTGGAGCATAGCACGAACTTGGCAAAGAACGCTATCTCGTCACGGTCTTTGCCTTTGGCTTCCACCTT
>ERZ791912.37-NODE-37-length-98522-cov-44.912864_pt1 | contig 98522 bp, 68 predicted proteins | sample MGYA00510141_ERZ791912 | MGnify/ENA primary metagenome ERZ791912 (study PRJEB30046, sample SAMN00792082) | human gut metagenome | study: EMG produced TPA metagenomics assembly of the A metagenome-wide association study of gut microbiota in type 2... | reverse complement strand
ATAAATTTTCTGTAGAATCAAAGATTCTTCCCCCTGGGTTTATCGGGTGAGCCGACCTTTCTCCACATGCCGCTTATGCTTTTCGAGCCTTCGGCAATTCCTTTATGGTATATATGGTCTTATGAGAACAAGTTCTCACGCCCATATATGCCATAAATGAATGAGAGGCTTTTGCCTCTCTCGAAAAGCACAAACGGAAAAACAAAGAAAAACACAAGGTTACATGAGGATGTAATAACTAAATAAATTGAGGGGAGACCTCCGCTACTGTGTAACCTTGTGTTTTTCTTGTTTTTCCGATTATGGGCGCGTGCTGTGCACAAATAAAAGGCTTTACGTTAGGTTGTCGAGAACATGGTTCTCGTAAGACCTAATGTAAAGCCTTTTATTTAAATCCGATAGGATTTGCGCCCATAAGCGGCATGTGGAGAAAGGTTTTTGTCAAAGCCCTGCCTAACATAGCAGACAAACAATAATAAACTGCAATTTACAGAAAAAAAATAAATAACAGAGCCAGAGTTGACTTTTCTGATTCATTATCTATAGATACAGCAAAACCTCGAATTCGCCCCTAAAACCACCCCGTGTTCATCCAAAACCGTCCAAAAAACAAAGGAAAATGCACTTTTTTGAAGTTTTTTTGAAAAAAGCTGCGAAAACATTTGGAAGTTTAAATAAAATCCCCTACCTTTGCACTCGCTTTAAAGAACTAAGCATTACAACAACAAAAGTAATGACAAAAGCAATCGGGCGCTTAGCTCAGCTGGTTTAGAGCATCTGCCTTACAAGCAGAGGGTCGGGGGTTCGAATCCCTCAGCGCCCACAGGGGTGTTTCCTCGTGGTCTTCTCTTCGGAGAGACTGCGGGGATTTTTTTGTTTATATACCCACCAAGCAATGACGGTCAACAGTTTTAACATTATTATAAACTGAGCATTTTTATTTTCCTTATCTTCCTTTATTGCACTTTATTCCAAGCATATTGCAGAATAAACACAAAATCTGCATTTTATGCAATACTATCCGAAACGTCATATTAAATAGCATATAAAGGAACACTTGCAAGTTATAATATTTTTACATAACTTTGCAATAAGATAAAAAACAAAGCACATATTAACATTCATAAAGGCGTTATGTACCTTAAATTGTTAAAATTCGATTATCGAACATTACAACACAGTTGGGGCATAGTCAGCACCACGCCGACACCATTATTTTTATTAACCGGCTTCGCTAAGGTTCTGTAGGAAGCCTATAACGAAAAAACAGTAATGAGAAAAATCTTCAAGACCATCATTGTGGCATCATTAGCCACCCTTGCAATGCCACTTTCGGCGTCTACAATGCAGACATACACTGCATCTTCTGATTCTATCGACAGAACTGTCACCAGCCCTATAGCCGCCGATGCAGCAGACAAGGACGACAATGTTGCGCCAGCCGACACACTGAGAGAGAAACTTGCGCAGATGGAGACCCGCATGGCGTCCATGGAGCAGGAGCAGGAAACGCAGAAGACATGGAAGCGCAGAAAGTACTGGAAAATAGGTATCACATCACCCAACCTCGAGCGCACTGACGGCGAGGAGATGAAATGGAAGACCAAAGGTTCGTTCTTTATCCAGAAGGGCCGCACATCTTACCTTCACAGCAAGCCAATAGCAGGAATGATAAAGTTCGGTATCGACTACGGATTCATCGACGTCACCTACTCCAAGCTGGAACTTAAGGAAATTTCGTACAGCGGCGAGAGCGGCACACGCGCTTCTGACGGCTTCGACGACATCGTAAGCGGCGACCCTGACGGCGACATCGGCATTTCAGAGCTTACCGGAATAGACCTCGGCATGCACAAGATTGACTATGCTCTTCACGTAGGTCCGAGCATCAGCGTCAATCCCTGGAACAAGCTCATTGCTACAGCTTACTTCCACGTAATGCCTACTGCTTCCAGCATTATCCAGAACGACAACTTCTCATACGGATTCGGATGTATGATGGCAGCCGGCGTTTCAGTGGCATACAAAGCCATCTCACTCGGTGTGGAAGGCGTATGGGGCAAGATTAAGTACACTCAGACCGACTTTGGCGGCGATGAGGATGAGGAAGAAGGCTACGATTCTGACAACAGCGAAGACAAAAGCGCCAGCTTATTCAACACGGAGAAGTTCACCCTCAAGCAGAGCGGCATCAGAGCTTACATCGCCTTCAGACTTTAAGAAAACAATGGCAGACAATGCCACATCATAACCTACAATCAAAAATCATAAAAAAACTATCAACAAGGAAATTATGAAAAGAAACTTTCTTTACTCATGCCTCATCGCACTTGCCTCGCTTGGCTTCGTAGCCTGCGATAGCGACAACGACGAGCAGGAGGCAAAGGTGCCGAATGGCGCCAAGCCTACACAAGAGTTCACATTCGGCGACTGCGAGGACGAAGCACACGCTGAAGACGCCATGAAGCTGAACGTAGATAGCTGGGACGGCAACACCACAATGGATTTCACATCCATTGAATTCTTCGGCGACGGCCACTATCTGATAACCACGCCACTTGCCCCCCACGCCCCAGAGCGCACCGTAAGCGTGGCGCGTGAGGCAGACGGCTCCACCACCATCTTCAAGAAGCACGCCACAAAGCACCTCAAGACCCGCGCCACCGACAACAACGGCACCATGGACATCGACAACGGCAAATATCAGTATGGTACATACACACGCGTGAATGCCCACACTTACCGTTTGAGCGACAACTCCGTGATTGAATTCCTTAATGACGTGAAAGAAGGAAGAGGAGAGGTAACCTACACCAACCGCTACGGCGTCCAGTCGAACGTATATGTCAACTTTGCCACACAGGACAAGACCGCCACACCAAACCGCAGCCTCTGCCGCTCATGGAGAATGGACAGCTTCGAAATGTGGGGATACATGAACGGAGCGTACATGGCACACGGCAAGCAATGGATGGAAAACGGCAGAGTGCACCACAACTACAAACTCTCGCCTTCAGCAAAAAAATGGGGCATAGAAGAAGACGATTTCTTCGATCCTGACACAGAATACTGCCACCGCGTAATCTTCTCACCTTCCGGAACATACGTATGCTTCTATATGGACGGCGACGTGGACGTGGCATGCTGGGAATGGAGAGACCAGAGCAACGGCATCATGCACTACTGGGATCCGTACGATCACGAAGCTGAGGACGACTGGTCAGGCGACGTGACAGTACGCTTCAAGGGCAAGCAGATGCGCATTTACGAGGATTATTCCGAAACAGAAGACATCATGACCATACATACTATAGTCGTAAACACATTAACAGCAGCCAATTAATAGCACTTTTAGCATGCCATTGACATGCAAAAAGCAAGACATCAGGGCATTTGGTTTTTACAAAAATAAACCAAATGCCTTTTTTTGTGCCCACACAGTCAGTTTGTTTACAATAATTAGATTTCGTTAGAAATTCCTATAAATTATTCTATTTCTGAAGTATTGCAAATGTAAACTATATTACATATCTTTGCAACCACATAACTCAACAAGCCTCAAATCTTCGGATTTGTAAGCAAATAAAGCGATAATGGTTATAATACATAACCTTCCATATTTTACTAACAACTAAAAAACCAAACATTATGAGACGAAACATTCTTTATTCATTAATTATTGCCATCGCCTCATTAGGCTTCGTGGCATGTGACAGCGACGATAACGAGAAGCAGTCACAATTCCCTGACGGTGCAAAGCCTTCCACAGAATTCACACTCGGCAACAACGCTGACGAGCAATATGCCAAGGACGCCATCAAGATGGACGTAAAGACTTGGGGTGACGGCAAGACAGACCAGGAGTTCAGCTCCATAGAGCTGTTCGCAGACGGACACTTCCTCATCACTACACCAAAGGCAAAGAAGGCACAGCAGCAGACTGTCGGCGTGACACGCCAGGCTGACGGCTCTACAGCCATCTTCAAGAAGAATGGCACAGAGCGTATGAAGACACGCGCCGTTGACGCAGAAGGTACCATCATCATTGATAACGGCCTGTATATATACGGTACATACACACGCGTAAAGGACGGCGTTTACCAGCTTAGCAACCAGACCACCATCCGCATCAAGGACAACGGCATCACCGGTTACGCCACCATTACGTACACCAACAGCTACGGTGTGGACATCACCATCGTAGTAGACATCGACTTCCAGTATAAGCCAGACCCAGCTATACGCCAGCTCTGCCGCTCATGGAGAATGGACAGCTCGGAGACATGGCTTTACGCCAACGGCGTTTACTTCGCTTACGGCAAGCAATGGCTGAATCTCGGCAGAGTGTACCAGGAGGTAACCTTATCGCCTGAAGGCAAGCAATGGGACTTCGACGAGGACGACATCCTCGACGACAAGGACGACTACTGCTACCGCACCATCTTCTCGCCCTGCGGCACATTCGTTTGCTTCTATATGGACGGCGACGTAGAGATAGGTCGTTGGGAATGGAAAGACACCAATTATGGCATCCTTCGCTGCTGGGAGCCGTTCGAAATCGGCGACTATGACGATTACGCAGACGTGACTGTACGCTTCGACGGCAAGAAGATGCGCATTTATCAGGACTACATGGACGACGAAGACGACTTCCAGTTCCGCGTTCTGAACGTAAGCGAATTCTCAGCAAGATACTAATGCAGAGAATGATGAAATGTTACAACTCGAAACGATTGAGGTATAATTAGGATAATATAGGTTTTAGCAGTGCAAACTGATGGGGAAGCATGACTTTCTGCATCCCCATACAGTCTGCACTGCTTTCTTTTTATTGGCATCATAATAAGATTACGGATTTTTATGTGTAACTTTGCATTATACAAATATACACATAATTATATGACCGACATCGCCAGCTATTTTCCGATAACCAACCCCACAATCATCTTCTTCGTGGTGCTGCTTATCATTCTTTTCGCCCCTATCATCATGGGCAAGCTGCGCATCCCCCACATCATCGGCATGGTGTTGGCTGGCGTTGCCGTGGGCAAGTATGGCTTCAACATCCTTGAACGCGACAACTCCTTCGAGCTGTTCGGCAAAGTGGGACTCTACTATATCATGTTCCTTGCTTCCCTTGAGATGGATACCGACGGCGTGCGCCGGAACAAGGGACGGTTCGGCGTCTTCGGACTGCTTACATTCGCCATACCGCTGATTATCACCTACGTGGCAAGCGTCACATTGCTGCATTACTCACAGATAGCCTCATTGCTCCTTGGATGCATCATGGCGTCCAACACGCTTATCGCCTACCCCATCGTGGGACGTTACGGTCTGCAGAAGAAGCCAAGCGTGGTGCTTTCGGTAGGCTCTTCCATGATAGCCCTGCTGCTGGCGCTTTTCGTGCTTGCCGCCGTCGTGGAGGCATACAAGGGCGAAACCACCTTCATTTTCTGGCTGTGGTTTGCGGGCAAGTTTGTGCTTTACAGCGTGGCGCTGGCGCTCATCATCCCTCGCCTTACACGCTGGTTTCTGAGAAGCTATAGCGACGCCGTCATGCAGTTCATCTTCGTGCTTGCCATCCTCTTCATGAGCGCCACGCTCGGCGAGTCGGTCGGCATAGAAGGCATCTTCGGCGCGTTCCTCTCCGGACTGATTCTCAACCGCTACATACCGCACGTATCGCCGTTGATGAACCGCATCGAGTTTATCGGCAACGCCCTCTTCATCCCCTACTTCCTTATCGGCGTGGGCATGCTCATCAACGTGCGCATGCTCTTCCAAGGCGGCAACATCCTCATGGTGGTGCTTATCGTGGCCGGATTCGGCACGTTGGGCAAGGCGCTTGCAGCCTATATCGCCAGCAAGCTGTTCCGTCTGCCGATATCATCGGGCAACATGATGTTCGGTCTGACGTCGGCGCATGCGGCAGGAGCCATAGCCATGCTGATGATTGGCATGAACATCGAGACAGCGCCCGGACAGTCGCTCGTCAATGACGACATGCTCAACGGCATCGTCATTATGATTCTCTTCACGTGCATCATATCGTCCATGATTACGGAACAAGCCGCACAGCAGATTACGCTGCGCGACAAGGAGATAGCTGACAAAAAAGACACGAAGCTGACGGAAGAGAAGATTCTCATACCGATGAAGTATCCTGAGTATGCCCAGCGCCTCGTGAACGTGGCTATGATGATGCGCAACGCCAAGAACACGACGACGCTCGTGGGTCTGAACGTGGTTTACGACGATGAAGACATGCGCAGACATCAGGAGCAGGGACAGCAACTGCTCGACCGCATGGCAAAGTACGCCGCATCCGCCGACATGACAATGACCACGCAGGTGCGTGTGGCTGCCAACATCGCCAACGGCATCAGACATGCCTTCAAGGAATTCCGCGCCACCGACGTGCTCATCGGTATGCACATGCACAAGGAGGTGTCGCAGAAGTTCTGGGGCGCCTTCCATCAGAGCCTCTTCAACGGCCTCAACTCGCAGATAATAATGGCGCGTCTCTGCCAGCCGCTCTCCACCATACGCCGCATACACGTAGCTGTTCCGTCAAGGGCACAGTTCGAGCCGGGCTTCTATCGCTGGCTGGAGCGTGTCTGCCGTCTCGCCGTGAATATGGAATGCCAAACCGAGTTCTACGGTCGCGACGACGTGCTGCCCCTCATCGAGCAATACATCCGCAACCGCCATTCCGCCATGCGCGTATCGCTGAGACGTATGGATCATTGGATGGAGATGCCACAGATAGCCTCGTCCATATCAGACGACCATCTCTTCATTGTCGTGACGGCGCGTAAGGGCACCGTGTCGCACAAAAACGCCTTGGAACGACTGCCGGACGAGATACAGAACCACTTCTCCGGCAAGAACATCATGATTATCTTCCCCGACCAGCACGGCGACGCAATGGAGGAGATGACCTTCGCACAGTCGCAGCATACTGAGGACATGAGCCTGTACGAAACCATGCACAAGTGGGTTGGCAGGAAAATAACGTGGGCAAAAAGAAAGCTATATAAACTGACAAAACATTAACATCCGAGGAAAATTATGATAGACATAAAGAACATAACCAAGAGTTTCGGCTCCCTTCAGGTGCTCAAGGGCATCGATCTGCATATCAACAAGGGCGAGGTGGTAAGCATTGTCGGACCGAGCGGTGCCGGCAAGACCACGCTGCTGCAGATAATGGGCACACTCGACAAGGCGGACAGCGGATCCATTATGGTGGACGGTGTGGACGTAGGCAAGCTGAGTTCGTCAGAGCTGAGCAAGTTCCGCAACGGTCATATCGGCTTCGTGTTCCAGTTTCATCAGCTTCTGCCTGAGTTCACGGCGCTGGAGAACATCACCATCCCCGCATACATCGGAGGCAAGAACCCGAAGGAAGCCAAGGAACGCGCCATGGAACTGCTGGAGTTTATGGGACTGGCAGACCGCGCTTCGCACAAGCCCGCAGAACTTTCGGGCGGCGAGAAGCAGCGTGTGGCAGTGGCTCGCGCTCTCGTAAACAATCCTGCCGTGGTATTCGCAGACGAGCCTTCAGGTTCGCTCGACTCGAAGAACAAGGCGGAACTCCATCAGCTGTTCTTCGATTTGCGTGACAAGTTCGGACAGACCTTCGTCATCGTCACGCACGACGAGCACCTCGCCTCCATCACCGACCGCACCATTCACATCGTGGACGGACGCATCGTGGAGCCGGAGAAAGAACAATCTGATTCATCAGAAATTTCTGAATAATACAAAAAATCACCCTAACATATATTATATGATAAAACTTGGAGATTACAATAAGATGACCGTAGTCAAGGAAGTTGACTTCGGAATTTATCTCGACGGCGGCGACGAGGGAGAGATTCTGATGCCGTCACGTTACGTTCCTGAGGGCGTAAAGCCCGGCGATGAGCTGGAGGTGTTTGTCTATCTTGACCAGGACGAACGTCCGGTTGCCACTACTGAGCATCCGCTTTGCAAGGTAGGCGACTTCGCTTACCTTGAGGTAGCGTGGGTGAACGAGTACGGCGCGTTCCTCAACTGGGGTCTCATGAAGGACCTTTTCTGTCCGTTCCGCGAACAGAAAATGCGTATGCAGAAAGGAGAGAAATACATCGTACACGTACATATCGACGAGGACAGCTATCGCATCGTGGCGTCAGCAAAGGTGGAACGCTACTTCAGCGAACGCCATCCCTACTACAAGAACGGGCAGGAAGTTGACCTTCTGGTGTGGCAGAAGACGGAGATGGGATTTAAGGTCATCATTGATAACTGTTACCCCGGACTGGTATACGAAGACCAGGTGTTCCGCTATCTGCACACCGGCGACCGTGTAAAGGGTTACATCTCAACGGTTCGTCCCGACGGAAAGATTGACGTGACGCTGCAGCCGACTGGCCGCCAGCAGACACTCGACTTCTCCGAAACGCTCCTACAGTATCTGCGCGACAACGGCGGACACTGCGACCTTGGCGACAAGAGCGACGCTGAGGACATCAAGCATCGCTTCCAAGTGAGCAAAAAGGTGTATAAGCGTGCGGTCGGCGACTTGTATAAGCGCCGACTCATTACCATCTCCGACAACGGAATAACGCTCGTGGGAGAATAAAAGAAAAAAGGAAACAAGAGGTCAATATGGAAGTTATCAGAATTTAAAAAGAAGCTAATCCATATACAATAAAAGGCTGCGGCAATCACTTGCTGCAGCCTTTTTAAAAATCTTATCGGTTTCGTTATGGGCATTACTTGTGTGATTCTTTATTTGTAACATCTGTACATATTACTGTCTACTTTCTGTTCTGCTTTACTGGAAATATGCCCATATTATTCTCTCAATCTATTCGTGCTTTTGAAATTAATAGGTTGATGAAAAAGTATGGCACCCCACACTTTTGATATTACAAAGATATAGAAAAAGTTCGTAAAAATGTGTCCGATTCCTATGCGTATGTGTCCGATTCCATTGATTTAGGTGTCTGATTCGGTATGAATCGGACACCTAAAGGCCGTTTTTCATTCGTTTTCATACGAATTTTGCCCCTTTTGTTCCTCCATACCTAACTTTTCTCTCCACTGCTTTGGCGACATTCCGAGCTTGTCGCTGAAGATTTTGTAGAGCTGGCTACGTGACGAAAAGCCGCAGGAAGAGGAGATTGTGTCATTGCTGTATTCCGGATGCGCAGCTATCATCTTCTGCGCTTCCGCCAGTCGGATGTCGGAAAGCCAGATACGGAAGGTGGAATGCAGATGCAGGTCGAAATACTCGCTCAGTTCGCGACGCGAAAGAAAAACCTCGCGCGAAACCTTTGAGATATTAGTGCTCGAGTCACGATAACCGCCTTCTTTCACCCATTTATCCAATGCCATACCCACCTTCTCCGCCATTTCTGCAGGGTAAAGCACAGATTCTTTCTCCTTATTGTCCGAATCATCATCAGCTCCGCACGATTCTTCTCCCGACACATCCTCATCGAGCACGTCCCTGATGGATGCCATGCCGAAACCGAGATAGACAAAGCAGAGGACGTAAAAGAAGATAGCAAAGAGTCCGAACGGAGCTATTATGAAAAGCAAAGGTCGCCAGACTATCGCAATGACAAGCACGGACAATGTGGTGCTCATCAGCAAATAGGCAGAGCCGACAAAGCGCTTGTATGGTACGATGTCGCCACCGGTCTCGTTGATTACCCTCTTACGGCTACGCTTTATAGCCTTCCACGGAACAAGCACAAACACGGTCATTACCACGAAGTACACGGCATGCATTATGGGTTGCACGTATGGCATCTCCAGACAGCCGTTTCTCAGCCACCCTATAAAAAACAGCAATAGTATGAGAAAGGTACACATGGCTCCGAACAACACATAGCTACGGAATCGCCGACGGTCGCCTTCAAGTCCGAGTACTGAGCCGGAGAAGAGAAAGGCAGCGGGAGTATAGAAGAGGATGTTCACCACCGTGGCGCCGGCGTCTGTGGTGGCACGGATGGAAAAGCGCATCTGAAGAAAATAATGGAGAGCAAGAAGGAGTACGGCAGTGACCAGCATCCAGCGGGAACGCTCATATCTGCGATTTGTACCTTCCTGTATGAAATACGACACTATTATTATAGGCGCTAATAACAGTGACACAAGAAAGCAAGTGTATTGTAATAGAAGAAGATTAGTCATATCGGTAAATGTATTTCTGAAATATTTTTATATCAACCTATCAGTACACAAAATTACATTAATTTTTAGATTTTCAGTCATTTGGATTTATAAAAAAACGCTACAACTAAAAAAATGAATCACAAAACAAGGTTTTGCTTTGTCAACCGGATAAATAGCCTTACCTTTACATAAACATTACTTATACATATAAAAACTAATCATGAAACAGAATCACATCTTACCCATAGCATTGTGCATAAGCGCAATGTCAGCAGTCTCGCCCGTATTGGCTCAGTCTGACAACGTAAAGCTGGAAATTAACGCCATCGGCGGACACATAGTTGGCGACGACTTTTCGGGCGTACCGACCACAGTGGCAAAGGGCAAGCCCATCTATCTTATGCCTGTGGCTCCTGCTGAGGGCTATCAACTTAAGGGCGTGAAGGTGCGCCACGGACAGAACATCAAGGGCGGACAATACGTTGACGGCATAAAACAGTGGGACGAGTATGACGTGACGGACGCTGAAGCGGACGAAACATTCACCATCGACGGCAAGAACGTAGACGGCGACGTAATGGTAACGGCGGTGTTCGAGCCGGACGGAACGGAGGAATACAAGCTGGTGTTCGCCGATGAATTCAACGGCGAGGACGGTTCTATGCCGAACGAAGCCAACTGGAGCCGCTGCTCACGCGAGAATCCCACATGGAAACGCTTCACAGCGCAGACCAAAGAGGGCCAGAAGCGCACGGCGTACATCAAGGACGGCAATCTCGTGACGCGCTGCATAGCCAACGACATCGACGAGGAAGGCAACGTGGACATGATAAGCGGTGCCGTGGAAAGCGCAGGCAAGATGAACTTCACATACGGTCGCATCGAGGGACGACTGCGCACTACGCCGCATACGGGCAACTTCCCCGCCTTCTGGATGATGCCGCAGGACGGTTCAGCAGGATGGCCGACGTGCGGTGAGATTGACCTTTGGGAACAGATTGACGCTGACGGACGCACTTACCACACCGTTCACACACACGTTACTTACGACCTCAATCAGGCAAAGCCAAACTCTGGCAGCGTTTACACCAATGCTGCTGACTATCATGTCATAGCTATGGAATGGGAGCCGGAGCTTCTCTCATGGTTCGTTGACGGCGTGAAGGTGTTCTCATACGCAAAGTCAAAGAACGCCGACCTGCTCAGCAAGGGACAGTGGCCGTTCGACAAGCCATTCTATCTTATCCTCAATCAGAGTGTTGGCGACGGCTCGTGGGCACGTCCGTGTGACGTTTCGTTCACGTACGAGACATTCTTCGATTATGTACGACTGTATCAGAAGGACGGACAAAGCGCCACTCTCCCACCCTCAACAGCCATCGGCAACATCAATACGGACAACCTCCGCAACGTGGACGTCTTTGCCACGGACGGCGGCATCCGCATCGTAACGCCCGAAGAGCGCATCGTTACCATCAACGACATAGCCGGACGCTCAGCTTTCCGAGGCATGGTGCAGGGCAATAAGGATATCCGCCTCGACAAGGGCGTGTACATGGTGGAAGGAAAGAAGATAATGGTGAAGTAAAACAAACGTATAGACATATATATAATAATAACGAGATATGAGAATAAATAACGCTCCACTCTTGCTGCTTACATTAATTATAATAGCCTCCATCATCTCGCCTATCGCTTCACAGGCGCAAAAGCACGACAAGGGAGCCAAGCCTTTAGGACAATACGAGGAGCTTGCCGACCCCAAACCGCACAACTCAATAGAGCTTTGGACACGCAGTCTGGGACGCGACAGCGTCCGTACGGCATGGGCTTCCACCGATGTACGCTACGGCAAACACGCTGTTCCGACCGCATTGTCAGTCTCGCGCACGCTCCGAAAGTCGGCTTGGCGCGGCGAACGTGTCAACGCTCAGGCTGTCATCTATACGCTCCGCGACCTTGACAACGTCAGCCTCAGCGTCTCAGACCTCCGATCTGCCAATGGCAACGTGATAAAGTCAGAGAATGCCCAGCCTTACTTCGTGCGATACGTCATGACCGACGAGCTTAATAAAGACGGGAAAGGAGGCTGCGGTTGTCGCGATAATAAGGCAGATTGGGACTCGTCGCTTGTGGCTGACGTGCTTGACACGAATAAATATCTGGCTGTAAAACGAACTTCCACACAACCCATCTGGCTCAACATCCGTGTGCCGCGCGACGCCAAGCCGGGCGTTTACGAGGGCACGCTGTGCGTAAGCGGCAAGGGAATGAAGGAAGAGAAGCTGAAGATAGAGCTGAAAGTAACAGACCGTGAGCTTACCGAACCGTCAAAATGGCACCTCAATATCGACCTTTGGCAGAACCCTTACGCCGTGGCTCGCTATTATGGCGTGGAGCCATGGGGCCGCGAACATCTGGACGCCATGCTGCCTATAATGCGCATGCTGGCTGACGCCGGACAGCACGCCATCACGGCTTCCATCATGCACAAGCCGTGGAACGGTCAGACCTTCGACCCATACGACAGCATGGTGACGCGCATCCGCCACATCGACGGTACGTGGACGTACAGCTATGCAGTATTCGACAAGTGGGTGGAGTTTATGACGGAAGAGGTTGGCATGCGTGATGCGCTCATCTCCTGCTACACCATGATACCCTGGAACCTCAGTTTCGACTATTATGACGAGGCTACAAACCGCGTACAGTTTGTGCGTGCCGAGCCGGGCGACTCCACATACGCTGCCTATTGGGGCGGTTTCCTCCGCGACTTCGCCCGTCATCTGCGCCAGAAAGGATGGTTCAGCCGCACCGCCATCTCCATGGACGAACGCCCAATGGAGGCAATGAAGGCTGCCATCAAGGTGATAAAGGACGCCGATCCTGACTTCAAGATTACGCTTGCAGGCAACTATCATGACGAGATACAGCATGATCTCTATTATCTTTCCATCCCCTACGGACAGAAATTCCCAGAAGAAGTGCTGCGCCAACGTCGCGAACGCGGACAGATAAGCACATACTACACGTGCTGCACCGAACCATTCCCCGGCACATTCTCGTTCTCATCACCTGCCGAAGCGGCATGGATTGGCGTACATGCGGTAGCTGCCGACTATGACGGATATCTGCGTTGGGCAGTAAACAGCTGGACGGAAGACCCTCTGCGCGACACACGTTTCCGTACTTGGGCAGCCGGCGACACATACAGCATCTATCCCGGACCACGCCCAAGCATCCGCTTCGAGCGACTTGTGGAAGGCTTCCAGAACGCCGAAAAGATATGGCAGCTCCGCCAAATCTATCGTCGTAACGGAAAGAAGGGCAACTTGAAGAAGCTCAATACCTTGGTAAGCAAGTTTGCTCCCGCCGTTCTCAGCAAGGATCCGGCAGAAACTTCGAAGATGATACATCAGCTGGAGGCAACGCTCAACAGCGAAAGATAATTGCTGTTTTATATCGAAAGGAATTGTAGTTTTATCAGTAATGAAGTTCTAAAATTCCTTTCGATTATTGTTTTATATTTCTTTTAGCATTAAGAATATGGTAGTTATATCATATTTTTTATATATTTGCAAAAAGAAAATCAGACAATTAGATAAATAGGAACAAGGAGGATATACATCATGAGAAAGGATATGATATTATTGGTCAGCGGCGCTGTTCTTGTAAGCAGTTGTATGACGGCAGCGGGTGCAGGCGCTTATGCCGGCAGTTCGTTAGGTTCGGTCGTTGGTTCTGCCATCGGTGGCATAGCCGGAGGACCGCGCGGCAGCGACGTCGGCACGCTCATCGGTATGGCAGGAGGTGCCATCGTGGGTGGAGCCATAGGCAATTCAGCTGACAAACAGGCTAAGGCAGAACAGAGCGAGAGGCTCGGACAACGCAACGAACGCATACAAAGACAGAAGAGAGCGGCTGCACGTAATCAGCAATACGATGACGATACATACGCCCACTCTTACGACGATACATACGCCCACTCTTACAACGGCACGTATGACAGCCAGGAAATCGACCCGTCGCAGATGGTGGACACCACCAATTCTGGCAATGACTGCATCGACTTCAATGCAGACACCACCGGATACGGATCGTCATCCGTCAGCGCAAGCACGCTGGAAAGGGCTGACACCGAACGTCTCGAGATAAAGAACGTCAGTTTTACGGATGCCAACGGAGACGGCATACTGGAAGCCGACGAAGAAGGCAAGATGGTGTTCGAGATATATAACCACTCGGACCTGCCCGTCTTCGGCATCATACCCACAGTAAAGGAGGCAGAAGACAACCGCCATATCCAGATTTCGCCAAGCATTCTGGTGGAGCAGATAGGTCCGGGCAGCGGCATACGCTACACCGCTTCCGTCAAGGCAGACCGCCGCATCAAGGACGGCGAAGCCAGATTGCTCGTCTCCGCAGAACACGACGGCAAACCCGTATCGTACGTCACCGTAGTGAAGGTCAATACGATGAAGCGAAGCAAGAAGTAACTCCTAATTATTTATGCACCTTTCCTTTCTTAGGAAGGTGCATAATTCCGTTTTCAGGAACTGTATATTCTGTAATCTCGAAATCGAATTCCGGCAAATCATCCACTTCCGGCTCAGGACGATACGGCACCTTGTTGGTACGTACACGCTCCACACGTACCACCGCCACCCCCTGCGAGAGGATGCCAAGCTGTCTGGCTGCTCCGTAAGATAAGTCAATGATTCTGCCACGCCCGCGAGGACCGCGGTCGGTAACACGAACAATGACTTCCTTGCCATTGTTCTCGTTGGTGACACGCAATAGCGTGCCGAACGGATATGTTCGGTGAGCACACGTGAGGCTGTCATGGTGTAGCCGTTCACCGCTGCTCGTCCGCGCACCAGTGGCACGCTTCGAATAATAGGAGGCCTTGCCACGTTGTGTCTGCGCCATCACGGCAAGACACGCTGTCATCGACAATGCCAGGGCCAAGATTCTTATTGCATACATAAATATGTTCTCCTTTCCTGATTGTGAGAATCCTCTTAACAGAGGCTGTTATTATTTTAAACCTCAAGGCTGATACGATATTCAGAAGCCCAAGAGGATGTTTTTCAAATTCACGTTTGTCTTTACTTGGCTTAAACTGTCGGTTAAAAAAGGGAGCAAACAGAATAAAACGAAAAAAAACAAGGACCGTTACTCTGCGACCACATCACGTGAGGCAGAGTCCGTATCCTTGTAGATTTCTATTTGCCTATATGTATTATAGAATTCCTTTCTCTAAAGGAACTAACTCTTACTTTTTTTCTTTAATTCGCTGGAACAAATTCGCAAGTGACTGATTTCTTGCGAAATATTTGTTGCGGGCTCTTAAACGATGCCCTGTGCCATCATCGCGTTGGCAACCTTCATGAAGCCGGCGATATTAGCGCCCTTCACGTAGTCGATATAGCCGTTAGGCTGTGTACCGTACTTAACACACTGCTCGTGGATAGAGTGCATGATGTAGTGGAGCTTCTCGTCCACCTCAGCCTCGCTCCATGTCAAGCGTATAGAGTTCTGAGTCATCTCAAGACCAGAAGTAGCAACACCACCTGCGTTGACAGCCTTGCCAGGAGCGAAGAGCTGCTCAGCAGCTACGAACTTCTCAACAGCCTCAGCTGTGCAGCCCATGTTAGAAACCTCAGCAACGCAGAGAGGCTTCTGAGCGAGAATCATGTCGGCGTCATTGCCGTTAAGCTCGTTCTGTGTAGCACATGTAAGGTAGATGTCAGCCTTAACTTCCCAAGGCTTCTTGCCTGCGATGAACTTAGAGCCGGGGAACTCGTCCTCGTACGGCTGGCAAACGTCGTTACCGCTTGAGCGAAGCTCGAGCATATAGTCGATCTTATCACCAGAAACGCCGTTCGGATCATAGATGTAGCCGTCAGGACCAGAAATTGTGATAACCTTAGCGCCAAGCTCTGTAGCCTTCTTGGCAGCACCCCAAGCCACGTTACCGAAGCCAGAAATAGCAACAGTCTTGTCCTTCAGATCGAGACCGCGTGTAGCCATCATCTGATGAACGAAGTAGAGAGCGCCGTAGCCTGTAGCCTCAGGACGAATGCGTGAGCCACCGAACTCGAGACCCTTGCCAGTGAGCACACCCTGATACTGGTGTGTGAGCTTCTTGTACATACCGAAGAGGTAGCCAATCTCGCGGCCGCCTACGCCGATATCACCAGCGGGAACGTCCTCATCAGGACCGATGTGACGATAAAGCTCAGTCATGAATGACTGGCAGAAACGCATAACCTCTGCGTCGGAACGTCCGCGGATAGAGAAGTCTGAACCACCCTTGCCACCGCCCATCGGGAGTGTGGTAAGCGCGTTCTTGAATGTCTGCTCGAAACCGAGGAACTTAAGAATAGAGAGATTTACCGACGGATGGAAGCGAAGACCTCCCTTGTACGGACCAATAGCACCGTTGAACTGAACGCGATAGCCAATGTTTACATGTACTTCGCCGTTGTCGTCTGTCCAAGGTACACGGAAAGTGATGATACGCTCGGGTTCTACGAGGCGCTCAATGAGCTTGGCTTTCTCAAACTCAGGATGCTGGTTGTAAACGTCCTTAATAGAAATGAGCACTTCGCGGACTGCCTGCAGGTACTCGGCTTCGCCCGGGTGTTTAGCCTCAAGGGCTTGCATAATCTTTTCGACTTCCATAGTAAAAGGTTTTTAGTTGATGTTATAGATTTTTTGTCGTTTTGTCACTTTGACACCGCAAATATAGCTCATTTCAGTTTATCCACCAAAAAAAAACGAGGCGGATTTCGTTTTTTAGCTTACTTTTAGATATGATTTTACATGTGTGCGTAAACAACAAAACACCGCCTGACCTCCGCTCTCCACATAAGCCTTCTTTACGTCTGTTTAGGCTTTCATCCCGTCCATCTTCCGCTCACTCTGCGCACGCACACACGCAGATTATACAATAATACATAAAAACAAGCATGAAACTTAACAAGTTGATAGAAAAAGTTGTAACTTTGCACATATTATTTAAGGAAAGTAAAAAATTAACATAAAAAATACAAGAACAAGATGAATGTAGCAATTGTTGGCGCAAGCGGAGCCGTAGGACAGGAATTCCTGCGCATCCTCGCCGAGAGAGATTTCCCCATCGACAACCTCGTACTGTTCGGTTCTACCCGTTCGGCTGGAACTAAATACACGTTTAAGGGCAAGGAGTATGAAGTGAAGCTCCTTCAGCACAATGACGACTTCAAGGACATCGACGTGGCGTTCACATCTGCAGGTGGCGGCACATCAAAGGAGTTCGCCGAGACCATCACAAAGTACGGCGCCGTGATGATTGACAATTCCAGCGCGTTCCGCATGTGTGACGACGTGCCTTTGGTGGTGCCCGAGTGCAACGCCGAGGACGCTCTCAACCGTCCGCGCAACATCATCGCCAACCCTAACTGCACCACCATCATGATGGTAGTGGTATTGAAGCCGCTCGAGCAGCTCAGCCACATCAAGCGCATCCACATCGCCAGCTACCAGAGTGCGTCTGGCGCAGGAGCCGCTGCAATGGAGGAGCTTAAGCAGGAGTATAAGGAGCTTGTCAACAACGAGCCTGTAACGGTCAGCAAGTTCCCTCATCAGCTCGCCTATAACGTCATTCCTCAGATTGACGTCTTCACGGACAACGGCTACACAAAGGAGGAGATGAAGATGTTCAACGAGACCCGCAAGATCATGCACAGCGACGTTCGCTGCTCGGCAATGTGCGTACGCGTAAGCTCGCTGCGCTCTCACTCTGAGTCGGTATGGATTGAGACAGAACGTCCCATCTCCGTAGAGGAAGCTCAGAAGGCCATCGCCGCCGCTCCCGGTTGCACTCTCAAGGACGATCCCGCCAACCTCGTCTATCCGATGCCTCTCGAGACAGCCGGCAAGGACGACGTCTTCGTAGGACGCGTACGCAAGGATCTCGCTGACGACTGCGGTCTGACATTCTGGCTCTCAGGCGACCAGATCCGCAAGGGTGCCGCTCTCAACGCAGTACAGATTGCGGAGTATCTCCACAGCGTAGGCAACTTGAAGTAAAAGACCACACCTTATTATATATACAGCAACGCCACTACCCCACAACGGACATCAGCATATCGTTGTGGAGTAGTGGCGTTGTTGCATTAACTTGCCGTCTTAGAAAACATTGTCTCAATGCGAAGCCTGTTGTCTCTATTGTCTCTATTGTCGTTTTAATAATCTGTCTTGCCATGCAAATATCGTACAAAGAGTAAAAAGCTGTTACAAAATAAAAATTGATTTTAGAGATTTTGCGAGCCGTTTTTTATGTTTTTTGTTGCATTTGTGACGCCCTGATTTATCAATACAGCCTCTTTTGCACTCCAATAGTAACGCTATAAGAGTGAAAAAGAGGCTGTATTGCATGACAACAGAGGCTGTATTGGAGTGTAAAAGTGGCTCTATAGCAGCCCAATGATGCTTGTTTGGCTCCGCTATTCATTGCACACTTCTCTTCTTAGCAGCATAATCTGCTGGATGTCAGTATGCTATCGCTGCACGCTCAAAACTCAAGAATTTCGCACCAAAGATTTTGTTGTGCGCTGAACGAAGAGTATTGAGCGTTAGAAATGCAAATATTGTGTCGGACGGCAGATTGCTGTGTTAGGCAGGGCATTAACAAAAACCTCGCCGATAAATTCCTGTCTACTGCCATTAATCACGTCTGCAGAGCGTTTTCATGTACGCCAGATACGGAGCCTTAACGTTGAAAATTGCTACAATTCCGCACATAACTCTCTCTCTCTTGCTAATTATATTGTTTTATTCATTCAATGCGACTTCAGGTAAGCGTCCACCTTATGCGCCGCGTCGCGTCCGCTTGCCATTGCCCTTACCACGAGAGAGGCTCCGTTCTTGGCATCGCCGCAGACGAAGACGTTCTCGGGATAGTCAGGATGCTGAGGTTTGAGGAATCCCATTGCGAGGAAGCATGCCTCGCACTTTATCACCTCCGGGTCGCCAGCCTCAACCATGATGGGACGGCCTCCCTCGGGATTCGGCTGCCAGTCGATGGGCTGCACGCGGACGCCACGCAGCTGACCGTTCTTGCCTATAAACTCCAGCGTATTGATGTTCCAGCGGCGCGTACATCCCTCTTCGTGGCTGGACGTGGTCTTGAGCACGCGCGGATAGTTAGGCCACGGATTCTTCGGATCGTCCGGACCCTCCACGGGGCGCGGCATAATCTCAATCTGCGTGACACTCTTACATCCCTGTCGATGCGCCGTACCGATGCAGTCCGAACCTGTGTCGCCACCGCCGATGACCAGAACGTCCTTGCCCTTGCAGGTGACACGCTCGTCCTTGGAATACTCCACCCCAGAGAGGACGCGGTTCTGTTGCGAGAGCAATTCCAAGGCGAGGTGCACACCTTTAAGTTCACGACCGGGGACGTTCTTCAGGTCACGAGCCTCGGGCGTTCCTGTCGCAAGGACGTAGGCATCAAATCCTTCGGGTAATGAAGCGGGTTCGATGACTGTATTGTATACGAACCGTATGCCTTCCTGAATGAGGATGTCAAGCCTACGGTCGATGATGTTCTTTGAGAGCTTGAAGTTAGGGATGCCGTAACGCAGCAGACCGCCGGCAGCCTCGTTTTTGTCAAAGACGGTGACGGCATAACCCATACGGTTAAGACGGTTGGCTGCCACAAGTCCGGCAGGACCGGCACCTATAACCGCAACACTCTTGCCGTTGCGCGGGAATATCATGGGCTTGATATAGTCCTCATGCCATGCTGTCTCTGTGATGGCAGCCTCGTTCTCACGGTTGGTGACCGGGGCATGGTCAGTAAGATTCAGGACGCAAGCCTTTTCGCAGAGCGCAGGACAGATGCGACCGGTGAATTCCGGAAAGTCGTTCGTGGCATTGAGCAGACGATAAGCCAGTTCCCAGTCGCCCTTGCAGAGAGCGTCGTTCCATTCCGAATCCTTATTGCCCAGCGGGCAAGCCCAATGGCAGAAGGGCACGCCACAGTCCATGCAGCGGCTTGCCTGAGCCATACGGTCACGCGAGTTGAGAGTCTGCTCCACCTCGCCAAAGTCATGTATTCTTTCGTGTAAAGGACGATACCCAGCTTCCAGCCTGGGCACTTCCATGAAAGCTTTTAGTTTTCCCATCTCTTCCTTAGTTATTTATTAGTTGCATATTGGCGATCTTCTCTTCCAGCTGACGCATCTTCTCCTCCTGGAGCACTCGCTTGTATTCGATAGGAGTGACAAGGATGAAGTCCTCCACATAGTGGTTCCAGTCGTCAAGCATGCGGCGTGCCAAGGCAGAACCCGTATATAGGTAGTGCTGGCGGATGAGTTCGTGGAGTTCCTTGCGTGCCGAGCTTTCCTCGACGAGCGAAATCTCCACCTGATCCATATTGCAGAAATAATCGAATGTGTGTTCACGGTCCCAGACGTAAGCCAGACCTCCACTCATACCGGCGGCGAAATTGCGACCTATCTGTCCAAGTACCACTACACGACCGCCGGTCATATACTCGCAGCAATGGTCGCCGGCGCCTTCCACTACTGCTGTGGCTCCTGAGTTGCGGACGCCGAAGCGCTCGCCCACACGACCGTTGACATACAGTTCGCCACCGGTGGCGCCGTACAGTCCTGTGTTGCCGGCAATGATATTGTCCTCAGCCACGAAGTCAGCACTCGTACGTGACGGAGGCAGAATGCTGATACGTCCGCCGGAGAGTCCCTTGGCGAAGTAGTCGTTAGCCTCGCCTTCCAGTCTGACATTGACGCCGCGGACAGCGAAGGCTCCGAAACTCTGACCTGCCGAACCCTTGAACTTTATGTTAATGGTGGAATCGGGCAGTCCCTCCTCGCCATAACGCTTGGCAATGACGCCAGAGAGCATGGTGGTGACGGCACGGTCCGTATTCTTGATGGCGTAGTCCAGATTCACCTCCTCCTTGTTCTCGATGGCTTTAGCGCAGGCAGAGATGATGTCTTCGTCCTTCACGCCGCTAACCTTCGTAAATTCGCTACGGTCCCAATAGAGAGCCTTCTCCGTGTCAGGACGATGGAGCAGTCGGCTGAAGTCTATGGTTCCCAACTTGGACGACTTGTCCTGCGGGATTACCTCTATCATATCCGTGCGACCGATGATGTCCTTAAGATGTCTTACGCCAAGCTCAGACAGATATTCGCGCGTCTGCTGGGCAAGGAACGTGAAGAAGTTGACCACGTATTCGGCACGTCCACGGAACTTGGCACGAAGGGTTTCGTCCTGCGTTGCCACACCTACGGGACACGTATTGGTGTTGCACTTACGCATCATCAGACAGCCGAGCACGATGAGAGGCAGCGTGCCGAAAGAGAACTCGTCTGCACCGAGCATTGCCATGATGATGACGTCGCGTGCCGTCTTGAGCTGTCCGTCAGTCTGAAGGCGAACCTGATCGCGCAGACCGTTGAGCACCAGCGTCTGCTGAGCCTCAGCCAGACCTATCTCGGGCGATATACCGGCAAATCGCATTGACGATACGGGGCTTGCTCCAGTGCCGCCCTCGGCACCGGAAATGACGATGAGGTCAGCCTTTGCCTTTGCTACGCCGGCAGCAATGGTGCCCACACCGCTCTCAGCCACAAGCTTGACGCTTACTGCGGCTGTAGGATTGATGTTCTTGAGGTCGAAGATCAGCTGGGCAAGGTCTTCGATGGAATAGATGTCGTGATGTGGCGGTGGCGAAATAAGCGTGATTCCGGGGATGGCATTACGCGTCTTGGCAATGATTTTGTTCACCTTGAAGCCGGGCAACTGTCCGCCTTCACCAGGTTTTGCACCCTGCGCCACCTTGATTTGCAGCTCCTCTGCATTGACCAGATATTCAGCCGTAACGCCGAAACGTCCAGAAGCAATCTGCTTGGTCTTGCTGCTGAGCGACACGCCGTCCACCTCCGTGTGGTAACGGACATTGTCCTCGCCGCCCTCACCCGTATTGCTTCGTGCTCCAAGACGGTTCATTGCCAAGGCAAGAGCCTCATGCGCCTCGATGCTGAGTGCACCGAACGACATGGCTCCTGTGACGAAGTGGCGTACGATGCTCTCCACCGGCTCCACCTCGTCAAGCGGTGTAGGCGTGGCAGCCTTCTTGAAGGTGAGTAGATTGCGAAGGAAGATTGGACGCTGACCCTTCTCGGTGTCTCCCGTGGCGGAGTGGGTGTCAACAATTGCAGCCCACTCCTTAAACTGCTTATAGCTGCCCAAGCGTGTGGCAAGCTGCAGTTTCGTTATGGTTTCGGGGTTCCATGCGTGCTCGATGCCGTCCTTCCTGTAACTGAAAAGGCCGTTGTTAGGAAGGAAATACTTCTCCTCCGCTTTCTCCACCGGAGACGGGAAGAAAGCAGACTGATTGAGTTCGGTGTATTCTCTCGCGATATCCTTCAGACCGATACCGCCGATGGTGCTTATCTCCGTACCGAAATGCTTTCTGAGCAATGCCTCTGATATACCGATACTCTCGAATATCTTGGCTCCACGATAAGAACGGATGGTGGATATGCCCATCTTCGACATTATCTTCTTCAGACCCTTGTCCACAGCCTTGATGTAGTTCTGTTCGGCTGTATGATATTCTTCCTGAATTTTATGCGTAGAGACAAGGTGGTCTATGATGGCGAAGGTCATATACGGGCAGATGGCGCTGGCTCCGTAGCCGAGCAGCAAGGCGGCGTGCATCACCTCCCTTATCTCGCCACTCTCCACGATGATGGCTGTCTGAACACGCTTGCCCACGGAGATAAGATAATGGTGGACGGCGCTGACGGCGAGAAGCGACGGTATGGCAGCATGCTTGCCGTCGATATCGCGGTCGGTAAGAATGATATAGTTGACGCCCTCGTCTACGCTCTCCTCCGCCTTCTTGCACAGATTGTCCAAGGCGCTGCGCAGACTGCTTTCGCCTTTCTCCACATCGAAGAGCATAGGCAGCTTCACGGTGTTGAATCCCTTATAGCGGATATTGCAAAGCAGGTCTAACTCGGTATTGGTGAGCACGGGCTGCGGCAGACGCACCATCTTGCAGTTGCTCTCATCAGGAGTAAGAATGCCGCTGCCCACACGTCCTATGTATTCCGTTAGCGACATAACCAGTTCCTCACGAATAGGGTCGATGGCAGGGTTGGTGACCTGCGCAAACTGCTGACGGAAATAATTGAACAACAGCTGCGGACGCTCGCTCAGAACGGCAAGCGGCGTGTCGTTACCCATAGCAGCCACCGGCTCCTGTCCCTTTGTACACATAGGTATGATGGTGCGGTCAATGTCTTCTTCGCCGAAGCCGAAGGCACGCAGCTTCGTATCGTAGTCAGCAACGGAGTTGGCTACCTTACGACCACTTCTGAGATTCTCCAGCTGAATGCGACCCGTGGAGAGCCACTGGCGATAAGGATGCTCATGAGCCAAACGGTCCTTTATTTCGCCGTCATAATATATCTTGCCTTCTTCGGTGTCGATAAGCAGAATCTTTCCCGGCTCAAGACGTCCCTTGCTGACGACGTCAGACGGCTCGAAGTCCATGACTCCGACCTCGCTTGCCACCACCATCATGCCGCTCTTTGTGATAGTATAGCGTGATGGACGCAGACCGTTGCGGTCGAGCATGCCGCCTGCATAACGTCCGTCCGAGAACATAAGCGCAGCAGGACCGTCCCACGGCTCCATCAGGATGGAATAATACTCGTAAAAAGCCTTGAGGTCTTCGGATATAGGATTCTTGTCGTTGAACGATTCGGGCACAAGGATAGCCATGGCTTGAGGCAGACTCATGCCGCTCATTATCAGAAACTCGAACACATTGTCCAGCGAAGCCGAGTCGCTCATGTCGTCCTCCACGATGGGCAGGATGTCCTTGATGTCGCCTAAAGCGCCCGAACTGAGCACGCTCTCTCGTGCCTTCATCCACGCACGGTTGCCTCGCACGGTGTTTATTTCGCCATTATGACAGAGCAAACGGAAGGGTTGGGCGAGTTTCCATTTAGGGAATGTATTGGTGGAGAATCGGCTATGCACCAGCGCTAGTCCCGAAGTGAAGTAAGGATTGGTAAGGTCCTGATAGAAGCGGCGCAGCTGTCCGCTCGTAAGCATACCTTTATAAACAATGTTCTTGGAAGACAAAGAACAGATATAGAAGGAATCGATGCCAAGCGGCAGGATTCTGCGTTCGATGCGCTTTCTTACCTTATAAAGCTTGGTCTCAAGTGAGACAGCATCTTCCCCTTCAGAAGAAGTGGAGAGAGAGGGCGTCGGCGCCACAAACATCTGGCGTATGTCGGGCATCACTTCGCGTGCTGCCACACCCGGTACGTCCTCGTTGACGGGCACGTTACGCAGATGCATCAGTTCCAGACCTTCACGTTCGATTTCCTCTATCATAATGTTCAGAATCTGATTCTGCAGCTTCTCCTCTCGCGGAAGAAACACCAAGCCTGTTCCGTAACGTCCCTTTTCGGGCACAGGAATGCCTTGCAGCAGAATAAACTCGTGCGGAATCTGCACCATTATGCCAGCGCCGTCACCTGTCTTGTCACGAGTTTCGGCACCACGATGCTGCATGTTCTCCAACACTCGCAGGGCGTTATCCACCAACTCATGACTCTTGCCTCCATGTATGTTCACCACCATTCCCACGCCGCACGCATCGTGCTCGTAGGCAGAGGTATACAATCCTTGTTTTGCGTCCATAATATAATGTTTGGTTGATACCTTAAAACAACTTCTTACCCGAAGGATTTTTTCTTATTTACAATCCAACAACGGTTTTTCCTATCGTTGCTTACACTTTGTTCGTATATTGCAACAATCAACAGCAATATACAAGCTTATTTGTGTTTTCAGTTACAAAAGTAAGATAATGTATTAAAATACGCAAATATTACGACAGTTTTTTGCTTCAATAGCTGATATTTTGTTACGAAAACAACTAAATGAATGACGTTTTTATGTTAATATGTAAGATACGTAAACAAAAACCGAATAATATATAAGTAAGACAAGTGTTCTGAAAAAAAAGCTGAATTTAAGCTTGGAACGTATACTGGCGATGTACGCATAGGCACGTATATATACAAAAAAGAGGATATCGCATCAGCAATATCCTCTCTTGTGCTATGTGATCCGCATGGGGCTCGAACCCATGACCCCAACATTAAAAGTGTTGTGCTCTACCAGCTGAGCTAGCGGATCTCCGTAAAGCGAGTGCAAAGTTAAGCATTTTTTCTTTACCTTGCAAATTATTCGTCATTTTTTTACTCTTTCGGACCGTCTTCAATCGCTTGTACATCATCAAGATGCTCTTTCGTGACATATCGCTGCCAGTAAGCAATGATGAGTGTAGTGAGCGGAAGGGCTATGATCAGACCGATGAAGCCGAGCAATGCGCCCCATACAGAGAGCGAGAGAAGGAGGATGGCAGGATTGAGTCCCATCGCCTTTCCCATGATTTTCGGAGTCACAATCATGTCCGTTATTATCTGCACCACAATGAACAGACCCACAGCCAGTCCGAAGACCATCCAGAAGTTCTGTCCCGTATCAGCCGCCTTGAGCATGGCGAGGAACGCCGTAGGGATGAGGGCGAAGGTGTGAAGGTAAGGCACGAGGTCCATCACTCCGATGAGAATGCCAAGACCGATAGCCATCGGGAAGTCCATAATGCTGAATCCGATGCAGAACATGATGCCCATGCAGAGCGCCACAAGGCTCTGTCCGCGGATGTAGTTGTTGAGCTCGCGCTCCACGTCCACGGCAAGGACGCGCCAGAACGGGCGCAGCTTCTTTGGGAAAATCCTTATCCAGTTGGAGGTAAGGAATTCGTAGTCGAGGAGTATGAAGAACATGTAGAGCAGCGTTATACATGACGCCACAATGCTCATCACGATGGTGGCGGTCTGGCCTATCACGGCAAACACCTTGGGCATCGTGGTCTTAAGAGTCTCCTTGAAGTCGTTGCTCTTGAAGAAGCGCTCGATGTCAGTCTGATTGTTCTCAATCCATCGCTTGACGAGGGAGGTGAGGTCGTTGGTGTGTGTGGTCTGATGCAGCCAGTGCATCAGCACTTCATAGAGCTTCTGAAACTGCCCTATCATGGGCGGAATGATGAAGTAAATCATCAGTCCGATGATACACAGCACGAATCCCATTGCCAAGAGAATGGCAAGGGCACGCACCTTCACGTGCATACGATACTGTATGAACTTCACCATCGGGTAAAGCAGGTAAGCAAACAGCCATGCTATGAAGAATGGCAGGAGCACGCTGCTGAGAAAATTGACAATGTAAAGCACAGCAAACACGAGGAGTGTCGTGCCCGACCAGCGTATAAACTTATCGAATGTGATTTCTTTACGCATTTATCATTCTTGTGTTTTGGGGATTGACGCATTTGTCAATCTTGTGTTTTTGATTTCTTATAGCATTCACGGCAGAGCGGCTCATATTCCGCCTTCTCTCCGATGAGCACCTGATGCTCGTCATGCACCAGTCTGTGGCTGACGTAAGCCAGCGCACCGCACCTTACGCAGATGGCGTGCACCTTCATCACGTCGTCGGCAATGGCGCAGAGTCCGGGCATCGGTCCGAAGGGCTTTCCCTTGAAGTCCATGTCCAGTCCGGCTATTATGACGCGCACGTTGTTGTCGGCAAGTTCGTTGCAGACATCCACAAGGTCGTCGCCGAAGAACTGCGCTTCGTCTATGCCAACGACGTCAATGTCGTAACGGCGCTGGTCTGCCTCTCCCGTAGAGGGCAGTATGCGCAAGATGTCAGTAGCACACGATACCGGCGTAGACGTAACGGCGTTGCAGTCGTGCGACACGACGTTCTCCTCAGAATAGCGGTTGTCTATCTGAGGCTTGAATATAATAACCCTTTGGCGGGCGAAAGTTGCCCGCTTGATGCGGCGTATAAGTTCCTCTGTCTTTCCAGAGAACATGGAGCCGCACACCACTTCTATTCTTCCTTGGCGATGGAGCTCGCCTGCTGAATTTGTTGTCATCGTGGGTACAAAATTACGAATAGGATTTAAAAATTGCAAAGAAAGGTATGTTTTTTTTGCCGTTCTTGATTATTTCAACTATATTTGTCGCCTGATATGGGTATATTATATATTGTGCCTACTCCGGTGGGCAATATGGAGGATATGACGATGCGTGCCATACGCGTCCTGCGCGAGGCCGACCTTGTGCTTGCCGAGGACACGCGAACGTCAGGCGTCCTGCTTCAGCACTTCGACATTAAGAACCGCCTGATGTCCCACCACAAGTTTAACGAACACGGGACAAGCGCTTCCATCGTAGAGCGTCTGAAGGCAGGAGAGACTATAGCGCTCATCAGCGATGCGGGCACACCCGGCATCAGCGACCCGGGCTTTTTCCTTGCAAGGGAGGCTGCCCGCGCCGGCATCACCGTACAGTGTCTGCCAGGCGCCACGGCGTTCGTCCCGGCAATAGTAAGTTCAGGTCTGCCCTGCGACCGTTTCTGCTTCGAGGGCTTCCTTCCGCAGAAGAAAGGTCGTCAGACGCTGCTTGAAGCGCTGAGCACAGAGACGCGCACCATGATATTCTATGAGTCGCCGTACCGTCTGGTGAAGACATTGGAACAGTTCGCTTCCGTCTTCGGCGAGACACGCCAATGTTCGGTGTGCCGCGAGATATCGAAGGTGCACGAGGAAAGCGTACGCGGCACATTGGCAGAAGTGCTCGCCCACTTCCGCGAAACCGAACCGCGAGGCGAAATTGTGGTATGCGTGGCAGGCATCGGCGAAGGCGAAATGTCGTCGATAAAGGCTCTCAAGGCGCAAGCTAAGGAACGCAAACCCAAACTCAGCAACAAGGAACGCTACGCCCTGCGCGAGGCTGCTCCCGAAGAATTCAAGAAAAAGAAATTCAGAGATCAAGAAGAATAATAACCAAAACACGACTAATATGAAGCATCTTTCGTTTTTACTGTTAGGACTTGCACTCTTCATGTTCGCATCATGCGGCAACAACGAGAAGAAGGCTCCTGTTGATAATGTAGAGCAGAACGATTCTCTACAGAGAATCATCAGCCAAAAGGACAGCGAGATTAATGACATGATGGAGACTTTCAACCAAATCCAGCAAGGTCTCCAGGAAATCAATGAGGCGGAAAAACGCGTCAACCTTGTCAAGGACGGCGAGGGCAGCAACAAGCGCCGCCAGATCATCGAGAACATCCAGTTCATCGCCAACACCATGAAGCAGAACCGCGCTCTCATCGAGAAGCTGCGCCAGCAGATGCGTGAGTCGAGCGTTAAGGGCGACCAGCTCCACAAGACTCTGGACGACCTCGTAAAGCAGCTCAACGAGAAGGACGACGAACTGAAGAAGCTCCGCTCAGAGCTTGAGGCAAAGGACATTCATATTGCCGAACTGGACAAGACCATCACCGACCTTAACGACAACGTATCGTCGCTGACCACAGAGTCGTCAAAGAAGACGGAGACCATCAACGCCCAGGACAAGCAGCTCAACACAGCATGGTTTGTCTTCGGAACAAAGCGTGAGCTGAAGGAACAGCGCATTATCGACGGCAGAAAGGTGCTCGAGGCTAACTTCAACAAGAACTACTTCACGAAGATTGACATCCGCGTGCAGAAGGAAATCAAGCTCTACTCAAAGTCAGCAAGAATCCTGACCATGCACCCGTCAAGCTCGTACACACTCCAGCAGGACGCCAACAAGCAGTACGTGCTCAGAATCAACAACCCGCAGATATTCTGGTCAACAAGCAAGTATCTCGTAATATTAGTGAAATAACATTCAAGTTGAGAGTTAAAAGTTGAGGGTTGAGAGTTATGATTAGCATTGCCGCTAATTTATTAATCGTAAATGAATAATAAATGATTAATAACGGCGATAATTAACAACGCTAATCATAACTCTCAACCCTCAACTTTTAACTCTCATTTTTTTACACCGTTCCCTGCGCCAGATTTCTTCCTGCATCGAGGCGGAGGAAGATGAAGAGGAGGATGGTGAAACCCCATAACGACGAACCGCCGTAACTGAAGAACGGCAGCGGGATGCCGATAACAGGCGTCAGTCCCAACACCATGCCCACATTGATGAACACATGGAAGAGGAAGACTGAGGCTACACAATAGCCGTAAACTCTGCCGAAACGGAACGGCTGACGTTCCGCAAGCTTTATAAGGCGGAGGATAAGGCATAGGAACAGCACGAGCACTCCTGCAGAACCGATGAAACCTTCCTCCTCTCCTACCGTGCAGAAGATGAAGTCGGTGTCCTGTTCGGGCACGAACTTGAGCTTCGTCTGCGTGCCGTTAAGAAATCCTTTTCCCTTCAAACCACCTGATCCGATGGCTATCTCACTCTGATGTACGTTATATCCTGCACCCGCAAGGTCTTCCTCCAGTCCGAGCAACACATTGATGCGCACTCGCTGGTGAGGCTCCATGACATTGTTGAGCACGTAGTCAGCCGAATAGAAGAAGGCTATGGAACCTACTGAGAAGGCGAGGATAAAGAAGTATTGCGGAATGCGCGTACGCAGACAGTCGTAAAGCAGATATAGGATGATGCCGAGACATACGACGAGCTGCACCCACGTGACGTCGAACGGTATGACGTATACGGAGAACAATACGCCGAGCAGGGTGATGCCTATGGAATATGCCAGAATGATGTTGGTCTTGCGGCGGTCGTCCAGATAGACGCGAAGCATACAAGCCGTGAATACCTGAACCATCAGCAAGACGGCGAACTTACCCACAGACGTAGGCGTATTGAGGAAGTCAACGCCCTCATACTTGATTCCCACGACGAAATAAACCACCATCGCCACTCCCGTAAAGAGGATGCTGCCCGGCATTCCCTCACGGTAAAGCATGAGGAAGAAGGTGAGATAGACGAGCGCACTACCCGTCTCGCGCTGTCCCACGATGCAGAGCATCGGGATGAAGATGATGGCGCAGGCGGCGGCAAAGTCCTTCCATCGGTGTATGTTGAATCCGTAGGCACTCATCAGCTTGGCAAGCGCAAGGGCTGTGGCGAACTTGCCGAACTCAGCCGGCTGCAGTCGGAGCGGTCCGATCACCAGCCAAGAATGCGAACCCTTGATGTCGTGCGGATTGAAGATGGTGGCAAAGAGCAGCAACAGCAACACTCCGTATATAATAAAGGAGAAGGTGTCGTAGATGCGCGTGTCGGTCATCATGATGACAAAGCCAAGACAGATGCTCGTGCCTATCCACACTATCTGCATGCCCGAACGGGTGCTGAGCGAAAAGATGTCGTTTTCGCCGAAGGTGTAGCTGGCACCGCAGATGCTCAACCATCCAAATGCCATCAGGGCAAGGTAGAGGACAATGGTAATCCAGTCCACCTGCGTCCATAAACTCTGACGTTTGTTTATTGCCATATTTATTGCTTGAATGTTCCTGTTTTTTTATTCTGAAGTCTTGGCTTCCGCTGGCTTGGCAGCGCTTTCTTTGGCTGCCTCAGCATTCTGACCTTCAGCCGACGCTTTCTGCTTCAGCTTTCTTGTCTTTGCAGCCATCTTGGCTTTCTTTTCCTTTTCCTGTCCAGGGAAACGCGGTCCGTATCCGATGCGGCGTGCCTGCATAGCGGCAGCCTGCCGCTCTGACGACGGCGACAGATGGCCGTTGATATACTGTTCCATCATCAACGATCCGATGGGCACACCGAAGTCGGCACCCCATCCGCCGTTCTCCACGTACACGGCAATGGCTATCTTAGGCTTGTTCATCGGTGCGAAGCCCATGAATACGGAGTGGTCGCGACCGTGGTTCTGCGCCGTACCTGTCTTTCCGCATGCCTCGAAAGGCAGTCTGGAGAGCATCTTACACGTTCCCCTCATTGCTGACGAGCGCATGCCAGCCACCACATAGTCGTAAGCACGGCGTGACGCCTTCGTATGGTGCGGATGACGGAAAGCGTCGTCCAGCGGTTCGCCCTCCACCTTACGTACCACGTGCGGCGTATAGAAATAGCCGCGGTTGGCTATGGTGGCACCGAGATTGGCTATCTGAAGCGGTGTCAGCGTCACCTCGCCCTGTCCGATGGAGATGGAGACAATGGTCAGTCCGTTCCACGAGCCATGATAGTTGCGGTCATAGTATTCCGCATTCGGAATCATGCCACGCTTCTCGCCGGGAAGGTCGATGCCGAGCTTATAGCCGAATCCCATTGACACCATATAGTCACGCCACATGTTCATGGCGTCCTCCACGGTGTGATACTTGGCACGACTGCCTATCATATAGTAGAGTCCCCAACAGAAGTATGCGTTGCAGGATGTGGAGATGGCCTCCACAAGGGATATTGGAGAAGAATGGGAGTGGCATCCTACGTGAAGTCCGCGGCAATAGAATCCGCGGTGGCAGGGAAATGCCGTCGACGGCGTAACTATTCCTTCAGTTAGATAAGTGAGCGCCTGTGAGGTCTTGAACGTCGATCCCGGCGGATACATACCCATGATGGAGCGGTTGAGCAGCGGCTTCCATGCGTCGCGTGATAGCAGACGGTGGTTCTTGCTTCTGGAACGTCCCACCATGATGCGCGGGTCGTAACTCGGCGCAGACACCATGCAGAGCACCTCGCCCGTGGAAGGTTCGATGGCCACGATTGATCCCATCTTGCCCTCAAGCAGACGCTCGCCGAGAGCCTGCAGATTGGCGTCGATGCTGAGCGTAAGGTCCTTTCCTGCCACCGGCCGGCGGTCGTAGATGCCATGCTGATACTGTCCCTGTATTCGTCCGCGGGCGTCACGGAGAAGCACCTGCACGCCTTTCTCGCCTCGCAGCTCCTTCTCGTAATATTTCTCCACACCGAGCTTGCCGATATAGTCGCCCGGCTGGTAATAGCTGTCGTCCTCGATGTCAGCCGGCGAAACCTCAGCCACATCGCCGAGGATGTGCGCCGCATAGCCATACTGATACTGTCGGATGCTGCGCTTCTGTACGTAGAAGCCGGGGAAGCGGAACATCTTCTCGCGGAAACGGCTGAACTCCTCGTACGAGAGCTGGCTCATGAATATCTGCTGCGTATAGCGCGAGTAGCCTGGATTCTTCGAGTAGTCCTTGATGTCGTTCATCCTCTTGATGAAAAACTCCTTGGTGATGCCGAGCGCCTGGCAGAACTCTGTCGTGTCGATTCGTCCGCTCTCCTCGTTCATAATCACCATAATGTCGTAGGCGGGCTGGTTATATACGAGGAGCTTGCCGTTACGGTCGGAGATGGCTCCGCGTGACGGATATTCTATTTTCTTCAGAAAGGCATTCGAGTCGGCGTTCTTCTTATAGTCGTCGCTCAAAAGCTGAAGCGTAAATAGGCGTATGATATAGACGACGACAATGGCAATAGCCACGCCGCCTATCACATAACGCCGTTTGTCGAGATTGTAGTCGCTCATTATCGTCTTCTGAGATTTTCGATTACCAATATAAGTACCGTGGTGAGTGCCGTACATGCCGCAACGGTGACAGCCCACTGCAGGATGTTATACATATTGAACGCCTCCAGCGTGAAGAACGTCAGACAGTAGACCAGCACCATGAAGATGGTGTAGCTGACATACTTCGACGTACCGAGCGTGGCGAACGACGGACGGAGGTCGTCGGCGCTGTCGCGGGGCACGAAGAGTGTGAGAAGGTAAGGCTGGAGAAGTCCGAGGAGCGTCATCGAAGCCGCTCCCACTCCCGGCGTGTTGGAGAACACGTCCACGGCAAGTCCGATGGAGAAGCTCCAGAGGAGTGTCTGCCAGCGTGGCGTATCGCGTCGTGTGGGGAGCATGAAATAGACGTACAGCAGCGGCGTGGCACATCCGAAAAGGCGGATATGATTTAGCACGAGCGTCTGTACGACAACCAGTATGATGAAGAAGACGATGTTTCTGAAGAAATTCAAGTTCATTTTAAGCCTTTCTCTTTACTCACGCGCCTTCAGGGAATCCTGGGCGGCGTGAAGGATTTCGAGTTTCTTGTCCATTTCGGGGTCGTTGATGACGCAGACGTCACGCAGACGTGTGAAGTCGGTGGAGAGGTCTACCTTCAGACGATAGGACATTCCGTTCTCTGAGTTATAGACATGCTTGATGCGTCCGACGAAGATGCCCGGCGGGAACACGGAAGAATAGCCGGACGTCACCACATACTCGCCCAGCTTGAAGTGGGCATGACGCGGTATGTCGTCCACGTAGGCAGATGCGGGCGAGCCTCCGGTCCACTTGAGGTAACCGAAATAGCCTCTTCCCTTTATGGCGCAGCTGATGCTCGACTGCTGGCTGAGCACCGGTATGATGACCGAATAATGGTCTGACGTGAGATAGACGATGCCCACGACACCCGTGCCGCAGATTACGCCCATGTCTTTCTTTACACCGTCAAGTGAGCCCTTGTCTATGGTGATGAAGTTGTTGGCCTTGTCGAGCGACGAGCTTACCACCTTGGCAGGAATGGTCTGCAGTCCGGCGATGACGTTCTTCTGCATCTTCTCTACGAGGGAAGAGTCGCGTGTGGCTGTGCGCAGCTTCTCGCTGAGCTGTTCCACCTCACGCTCCAGATAGATATTGCGCTGGGTGAGCTGTTCGTTCACGTCGATGAGCGAGAAGTACTGTCCCACGGCGGAGTTCCACTCGAATAGCTTGCCTGACACCGCGTTGGCTGACGAGAACCACACGCTGCCCTGATAGCTGTTGTAGCGGAAGAGCAGCACGGCGCTGATTACTTCGAGCAGGACGAAGACGAACCAATGGTTATGGCGCGAAAGAAAATCTAATAGGTTGCGCATTGTGTTTTAAAAGTGAAAAAAAGTAAAAGAGCAAAAAAAGTAAAAAAGTAAAAAGATAACTTTACCTCTTTACTTTTTTACTGTTTTACTTTCGTTTTTCTTATCTCATAAGGAAGGAGAAGCGGTCGATGTTCTTCAGAGCCACTCCCGCACCCTTGGCAACGCTGTGGAGCGGATCCTCGGCGATGTGGAACGGAATGTTGATCTTATCTGTAAGACGCTTGTCGAGACCGCGGAGGAGAGCTCCGCCACCGCTGAGATAGATGCCGTTCTTCACGATGTCGGCATAGAGTTCGGGCGGTGTGTTCTCCAAAGCGGAGAGCACGGCGTTCTCAATCTTTGCCACTGTCTTGTCCAGGCAGTGTGCAATCTCCTGATAGCATACGGGCACCTCCATCGGGAGAGCCGTGATGCGGTTCGGACCGTGTACGATGAAGTCCTCGGGAGCCTCGTCGCCCAGCTCGGTAAGAGCCGAACCTACGTGTATCTTGATACGCTCTGCCATACGCTCCGAAACCTTCACGTTGTGCTGGCGCGACATATACTCCTGGATGTCGGCGGTGAGGTCGTCACCTGCGGTACGGATGGAGTTGTTAGATACGATGCCGCCAAGTGAGATAACGGCAATCTCCGTAGAACCGCCACCTATATCGACAATCATGTTGCCCTCCGGGGCTTCCACGTCAATGCCGATGCCGATGGCTGCTGCCATAGGCTCGAAGATAAGGTAGACGTCACGACCGTCAGCGTGCTCGGCGCTGTCGCGTACGGCGCGCAGCTCCACCTCGGTGGAACCTGAAGGAACGCCGATGACCATGCGGAGCGACGGCGAGAAAAGACGGCTGCCTGTATGGACCATCTTGATAAGTCCGCGCATCATCTGCTCGCAGGCTGTAAAGTCGGCGATGACGCCGTCACGCAGAGGGCGGATGGTGCGGATGTTGTCATGAGTCTTCTCATACATCATCTTCGCCTTCGATCCGACGGCAATCATCTTGTCGGTGCGGCGGTCGAGAGCCACTACCGACGGCTCGTCAACGACGATCTTGTCATCGCTGATGATGATGGTGTTGGCAGTGCCAAGGTCCATCGCAATTTCTTGTACGAATGATAAAAATCCCATATTTTCAGTATTCTTTATCCTTATCTAAAAACAGATCTGTTTCTACAACAGTCTTTTTCTTTATTTCTCAAACCAGGCGTGGATGGCAGTGTCGTAGTGGCTGCTTACGCCGAAAGCGCGAGTAGCGAACATCTTGCGGTCCTCGAGGTCTGTCTGAGCGCCCTTCTTGTTAAGGATGTCGAGAAGCACGCCGTATTCTGCCTTGCTGGGCACGATAACCACGTCGTTGAAGTTCTTGGCTCCTGCACGGATGAGCGAGATGCCGCCTATATCGATCTTCTCGATGATGTCAGCCTCAGAAGCTCCGCTTGCTACGGTCTGCTCGAAGGGATAGAGGTCGACGATTACGAGGTCGATTTCAGGGATGGCATATTCTGCCATCTGCTGCTGGTCGCCTTCGTTGTCGCGACGAGCGAGGATGCCACCGAAAATGCGGGGATGGAGCGTCTTTACGCGTCCGCCGAGAATTGAGGGATAAGAGGTGACGCTCTCCACTGCCTGACACTCGTAGCCGAGTGACTCAATGAAAGTTTGAGTGCCGCCTGTTGAAAGAAACTTCACACCTTCTTCGTTCAGCTTCTTGAGAAGCTCGTCGAGACCATCCTTGTGGAAAACCGAGATAAGCGCGGTCTTGATTTTTTTTGTACCAGCCATTTTTTTGTTGTCGTAAAATTTATGTTCTTATAGAGCCTGGATAAAGCCAAAAGCTATCCTTTGAACTGCAAAGTTAGTAAAAACCAATGACATTATTATTATAAAAATTCAAAAAACTACTGATTTAACCAAATTTGTTGACATATACAACTGAACCACCGCCACTTGTGGCAGATTTGAGCTACACACAAGCACAATATTTGCCTTTCAAACGCTCAATACTGCGAGCTGAGCGCACAAAGAAATCTTCGGTGCGAAATTCGCGAGTTTTGAGAGGTTTGAGACAGACGGCTCATACACAGCAAGTTAAGGCAGAAGGAAGCGGAAAAGCAAAAGAAAAACATGCGCAAAGCCTTACTTTCATGCCGCCATAGAGCCACTTTAACGCCCTCATTAAGCCACTACGACGAAGCGAAAGAGCCACTATAGGCGTACGAAAGAGCCAGTATCGGAAGCAGAAAGAGGCCCTATGAGACGACAAGCCTGCGACGGACACCACAAAAAACACGAAAAACGGGGAGAGAATTCTCTAAAACGAAAATTTATTTTGTAACACCTTTTTACCGCCTGTACGATATTTGCATCATCCTGAAGCACCACAAAAGAGACGGAAAAGCGTAAAAACAAAAAAGGCTTACAGTCTGAAACCGTAAGCCTTAATTTGTAGCGGGACCCAGGATTGAACTGGGGACCTCATGATTATGAATCATGCGCTCTAACCAGCTGAGCTATCCCGCCATCGTTTGATTGCGGGTGCAAAGGTAATACATTTTTGTTAACCTCCAAAACTTTTGGCAGAAAAAATTCATATTTCGGATAAAAAAGTGTATTTTTGCAGAAAAAAGAGACTCCGCACCCCTAAAATCACTACGCAAACAACAAAAAAACGATCTATCATAATGGAAAAATCAAGAATCGAGATAGAGCACACCCTTAACTCCACATCACGAAATATCATCTGGCAACTCATCGGAACGGCAGCCGGATTGGAGAAATGGCTTGCCGACTCCGTACAGATTGACGGCGACAAGGCTAAATTCGGATGGGGCGACGACTGGCGCCATCACGAAATAAGATGCGCCACGGTGATAACGATAGACAAGTTTAAGCGAATCGTGTGGAGATGGGACGACGAAGACGACACGTCGTACGTCGAGATAAGAATGGAGCGAAGCCAGATGACACAACAGTATACATTATATATAACGGACTTCACGGACGAGGACGACATGGAATGGCTCCGAGATGCATGGAAGCACAACTTCAAGCGGCTCTACCAGTCGTGCGGAGTTTGACTCCATGACACCACAAAGCACACGGACAAACCGCTACTAATACCATATTTTAGGCATATACGCAAGAAATTAACGAGTATTTTGGATGTATGTAAATTATTTATGCTAATTTTGCAATACAATATAATATGACATCGCGCATACGCCTATATATAATAAGGTAAAAACAAAACGTAATGTTCCGCATAAAGAAATTAGATATTTTCATAGCCAAGCAGTTCGGACTCCTGTTCATAGGAACCTTCTTCATCTGCCAGTTCGTGCTGATGATGCAGTTCCTGTGGCGATATATTGACGAACTCATTGGCAAGGGCCTGTCAATGGACGTCCTCGCGGAATTTTTCTGGTATATGGGACTGATGCTCGTGCCGCAGGCACTGCCGCTCGCCATCCTCCTTTCGTCGCTCATCACCTTCGGAAACATGGGTGAAAGCTCGGAGCTGACGGCAATAAAGGCAGCGGGAATATCACTGATGCAGGCTTTCCGGTCGCTGATTGTCATAACCCTGCTGACATTCCTCGCATCGCTCTACTTCCAGAATTCCATCGGACCCCACGCACAAAGACAGCTCTCGCTCATGCTCATGTCAATGAAGCAGAAAAGCCCGGAGCTCGAAATACCGGAAGGCATCTTCTACGACGGCATACCCAACTCGAACATATACGTCCACCACAAGGACATGCAGTCGGGCAAGCTCTACTCCATCATGATTTACCGCATGACAGGATCATACGAAGACCAGGCCATCATCCTTGCCGACTCAGGCATGCTGCAGGCCACAGCAGAGAAGAAGCACCTGCTCATGACGCTATGGAGCGGCGAGTGGTTTGAGAACATGCAGTCGCAGGAACTCGCCGGAAGCGCCGCTGTGCCCTACCGTCGCGAGTCGTTCACGTCAAAGCGAATACTGCTCGACTATGACGGCGACTTCAACATCAACGACGCATCGTCAATGTCGAACGACGCAAGAGGAAAGAGCTTCTCCAAGATAACGCACGACATGGACTCCATAAAGGAGACGTATGACAGCATAGGACGAGCATACTATAACGACGACAAGCGCATGGCGTTTGCCCTGCCGATGGTGTCGAAGACCGACTCGCTGCGGGCAATGAAGCTTGCCGCAACCGACAAGTATGACGTCGACTCGACCTTCGCCAAGCTGTCGCTCGACCAGCAGCGGTCTGCCACAAGCATCGCAGTACAGAAAGCACAGTCGAAGATGTCCGACCTCAGCTTCAAGGCGATGATAACCACCGACGGCGACAAGCTGATAAGAATGCACAAGATAGAATGGGTGGCGAAGATAACGCTGGCGCTGTCGTGCATCATCTTCTTCTTCATCGGCGCTCCGCTCGGAGCCATCATCAGAAAGGGAGGACTGGGTCTGCCGGTATTGATATCCGTGCTGGTGTTCATCCTCTACTACATCCTCGACAACTCGGGATATCAGATGGCAAAGCGCGGCATGTGGGCTATATGGTTCGGAAAAGGACTCGCACCGGCTGTGCTCATACCGATGGCAGTGTTCTTCACGTATAAAGCCAACAAGGACTCCGTGGTGTTCAACATGGACGCCTACGTGGACATCATGAGACGACTGCTCGGACTGCGCGTCAAGCGACCCATCTACCGCAAGGAAGTTGTGATAAACGACCCCGCATACGCTGACGACCTCAGACGACTGGACGCCATAACGGCGAGAATAACCGAATACTCGGCTACGCACAAGCTGAAGCACGCACCCAACTGGGTGAAGGTGTTCTTCAAGTACGAGCCTGACCACCTCATCGAGAATATCAACGAGGAACTGGAAGCCGTAATAGAAGACCTCAGCAACTCGCGCGACCGCACCATCGTCAATCATCTGAGCGCCTACCCGATGATGTCCGTAAAGGCTCACACACGCCCCTTCGAGCGTAAATGGATGAACATCGTTTCGGCAGCGATAATCCCGGTGGGCTTCGTGCTCTACCTGCGTATGTGGCGATTCCGCCTGAGACTGTGGAAAGACCTGCAGAGAGTGAAGCAGGAGAACCAGATAATAACAGACAGAATAAGAATAATACTTGCTAAAAACAAATAAAAAAAATAACATAACTGATATGGAAGAATTCAAGCTAAGCAGCATCGAAGATGCAGTGAAGGACTTCAAGGAAGGAAAATTCGTAATCGTCGTGGACGATGAAGACCGCGAGAACGAGGGCGACCTCATCATCGCTGCCGAGAAGATCACACCCGAGAAAGTGAATTTCATGCTCAAGAACGCACGAGGCGTGCTCTGCGTGCCCATCACGCTCTCCAGATGCGAGGAGCTTGACCTCCCCCATCAGGTAAGCGACAACACCAGCATGCTCGGCACTCCGTTCACCATTACGGTGGACAAGCTCGAGGGCTGCACCACAGGCGTGTCTATCCACGACCGCGCAGAGACCATCAAGGCTCTCGCCGACCCCGCTTCCACACCGAAGACATTCGGACGCCCGGGCCACATCAATCCGCTCTACGCACAGGACAACGGCGTGCTCAGACGCAGCGGACACACAGAGGCCACCATCGACCTCTGCCGCCTCGCAGGACTGCAGCCAGCAGGTGCGCTCATGGAAATCATGAACGACGACGGAACAATGGCTCGTATGCCGGACCTCCAGATAAAGGCAAAGGAATGGGGAATGAAAATCATCACCATCAAGGACCTCATCGCCTACCGCCTGAAGAAGGAATCTATTATAGAGGTGGGAGAAGAAGTGGACATGCCCACAGAATGGGGACACTTTCGCCTTATCCCGTTCCGCCAGCAGAGCACAGGACTGGAGCACATGGCTCTCGTAAAGGGAGAATGGCACGAGGACGAGCCTATCCTCGTACGCGTACATTCGTCATGCGCCACAGGCGACATCCTCGGATCGAAGCGCTGCGACTGCGGACAGCAGCTCCACAAGGCAATGGAAATGATTGAGAAGGAAGGCAAGGGTGTCGTCATCTACATGCAGCAGGAAGGCCGCGGCATCGGACTGATGAACAAGATTGAGGCTTACAAGCTGCAGGAAGAAGGCTACGACACCGTAGACGCCAACGTGCACCTCGGATTCAAGCCCGACGAGCGCGACTACGGCTGCGGAGCGCAGATGTTGCGCCACCTTGGCGTGCACAAGATGCGCTTGCTGACCAACAACCCCACAAAGCGCGTCGGCCTGGAGGCTTACGGACTCGAGATTGTGGAGAACGTGCCTATAGAAGTGGTGCCCAATGAGTACAACGAGCGCTATCTTCGCACTAAGCGCGACCGCATGGGTCACACACTCCACCTTAAATAAGAATAAGAAGGTGGCAAAGCAGAATATTTAGCTTATCAACTAGATATTAAAATCAAAATCTTATCGTATTTTTATAACGGGGGGCAGGTCGTGAGATTTACCCCCCCGTTTTGTATATATAGTGTATTACTTTAACCGAAACGCCAAAGCTATCACCTTTTTTTAAAGTTTTTTATCCCCTGTCTTCCAATTCGACTAATATTTCTTCGCAAAACTCATTTTTTATACTTAATTTTGCAAGAAATTATAACAAATACTATTCAAAAACATGGCAGAATTATCCAATCGCCTCAATCGTCTTGCCCCATCAGCCACACTCGCAATGTCGCAGAAGAGCAGCGAGATGAAGGCACAAGGCGTAGATGTTATAAACTTAAGTGTAGGAGAACCCGACTTTAACACACCCGATCACATCAAGGAAGCCGCGAAGAAAGCTATCGAAGACAACTTCTCGCGCTACTCTCCCGTACCAGGTTATCCTGAACTCCGCAAGGCCATCGTAGCCAAGCTCAAGAACGAGAACGGACTCGACTACAGCATGTCCGAGATTCTCGTGTCGAACGGAGCCAAACAGAGCGTCTGCAACACAGTAATGGCTCTCGTAAACGACGGAGAGGAAGTGATAATACCGGCACCGTATTGGGTAAGCTATCCGCAGATGGTGAAACTCGCAGGAGGAACACCCGTCATCGTGAACGCAGGTTTCGACCAGGACTTCAAGATGACACCCGAACAGCTGGAAGCTGCCATAACACCGAAGACAAGAATGCTCATCCTCTGCTCGCCGAGCAACCCTACCGGCAGCGTCTACTCAAAGGAAGAGCTCGAAGCACTCGCAGAAGTGATAAAGCGTCATGAAGGACTCTACGTCCTCGCCGACGAGATATACGAGCACATCAATTACGTGGGTCACCACGAAAGCATAGCACAGTTCCCCGGCATGAAGGAACGCTCCATCATCGTCAACGGCGTGTCAAAGGCATACGCAATGACAGGATGGCGCATCGGATTCATCGCCGCACCGGAATGGATTGTCAAGGGATGCAACAAGCTCCAGGGACAGTACACCAGCGGACCGTGCTCAGTAAGCCAGAAAGCAGCAGAGGCAGCATACACCACATCACAGGAATGCGTCGAGACAATGCGTAAGGCATTCGAGCGCAGACGTGACCTCATCGTAAGCCTCGCCAAGGAAATCCCGGGACTGGAAGTCAACCGCCCGCAGGGAGCCTTCTATCTTTTCCCCAAGTGCTCAAGCTTCTACGGAAAGAGCTACGAGGGCAGAAAGATAGAGACGTCAACAGACCTCGCCATGTTCCTCCTCGAAGAAGGACACGTAGCGACAGTGGGCGGAGATGCCTTCGGCGACCCTGAATGCTTCCGCATGAGCTACGCCACAAGCGACGACAACATCCGCGAGGCGATGCGACGCATAAAGGAAACGCTGGCAAAGCTGAAATAAAAATATGTTAAAAGACGGCTATTAACACGATTATTTGGTAATAATTGCTAACTTTGCGATGCTCAAGTGGCAAAAACAGTAACATCAATTCCATAATCGATAGAAACCATACTTCTACAAACAGCAGCGGCGCGGAAACGAGCCGCCGTCTGCGCGTAAAGGAATGGAGTGAAATAGCTTAAAAACCAACAAGTTAATAAAAAAACCAAACAAAAGGATAAATTTTTATAACCATTAATAACTTATTAAATTCTAAAAACAATTATGGCAACTACACAAGCTAAAGTGAATCCGAAGAAGAAGTCTTCGGGATTCCAGGGTGTTAAAAATGCGTTCTTTATCATCCTTGTATGTTTTGTACTCGCAGTGCTTTTCTTCAAGTACATCCTCGGTGCTCCTGAGCACTTCGTAAACGGTGATCCGACACAGCCGGTTAAGGACGGTAACCTCATGGGTACAGTCTACAAAGGTGGTGTTGTCGTTCCTGTGATCATCACACTTCTCTTCTCTGTAATCGCTCTCTCTATCGAGCGCTTCTTCGCTCTCCGTACAGCTTTCGGTAAGAGCTCACTCGGTAAGTTCGTCATCAACGTAAAGCAGGCCATCACAGCTGGTGATATGGCTAAGGCTCAGCAGCTCTGCGACAAGCAGCAGGGTAGCGTTGCTAACGTAGTAGGCGCTTCTATCGCTGCTTACAACGAGATGGAGCACACTCCTAACCTCAAGCGTGCACAGAAGGTGGCTAAGATTCAGCAGGCTCACGAGGAGGCTACTCAGCTCGAGATGCCTACTCTCCAGATGAACATGCCTATCGTCGCTACTATCGTTACACTCGGTACTCTTACCGCTCTTTTCGGTACTGTGGTTGGTATGATCCGTTCATTCGCCGCTCTTGCTTCAGGTGGTGGTGGTGACTCTCTCCAGCTTTCAGAAGGTATCTCTGAGGCCCTTGTTAATACCGCATCTGGTATTTTGACATCATGGGTAGCCGTAGTATCATATAACTACTATTCAAACAAGATCGATAAGCTGACATACGCTCTTGACGAAGTAGGTTACACTATTGCTAAGACATACGAAGCAAACCACGCAGACGAGGCTTAATTTTACTAACCCTTTAAAACATTTATCATTATGGGTAAAGTAAAAGTTAAGAAAGCGGACGTCTGGATAGACATGACTCCTATGTCGGACGTGATGGTCCTCTTGCTGACATTCTTCATGTTGACATCAACATTCGTGAAGAACGAGGCAGTGAAGGTCGTTACTCCGGGTTCGGTATCTGAAATCAAGGTGCCGGAGTCGAATGTCTTGACAGTACTCTGCGACAAGGACGGCCGAATCTTCGTAGGTATGGACAATCCTCGAAGAATGGGCGAGCTCGTTCAGGGCATGGCTGACCAGTACGGTGTACAGCTCACCAAGAAGCAGTTTGAGACTGCTCAGGGTGCTGCCACTATCGGTGTCAATATGCAGGATCTCGCATCCGCTCTGAACCAGGAAGACAGATTGAATGAATTCCAGGCTACAAAGGGTATCCCCACTGATAGCGTGGACGGTAAGATGAGCCAGTTCCAGGATTGGATAAAGATGGCTCGCGATAACAACGGCTCGGATATGAAGCTCGCCATCAAGGCGGACGCAGGCACTCCGTACAAGGTCATCAAGAAGATGATGTCGGAGCTCCAGGACATGAGCGAGAACCGTTACTATCTCATTACCGCGCTTAAATCAAAATCGGAGGACTAAGACATGGCAAAGAAAAAAGCAAGCAGACAGAAAAAGATGCAGACCCGCGTGGACTTCACGCCTATGGTGGACATGATGATGCTTCTTATCACGTTCTTCATGCTCTGTACATCTTTGGCTAAGCCTCAGACTATGAACCTTACCATGCCTTCTAACGACGAGAATATCTCTGATAAGGATCGTAACGCTGCTAAGGCATCACAGACCGTCACCATTTATGTGTGTGGTAACGACAAGATCTATCACGTGGATGGCTTGCCTAAGTATGATGACCCTAACTGTCTGAAGGAAACATCATGGGGCCAGAAGGGTATCCGCTCGGTGCTCTTCAACCACATCACAGAGGACGGTTCGCAGCCTGTTAAGGATATCATGATGGCAAAGGACGCTCTTGACAAGAAGAAGCTCGCTAACCCCGCTGCTTATCCGGAGGAAGTGTATGACGCTGCTCTGACTAAGATCAAGAAGGGTGAGCTTGAGACAGGCAAGGTGCCGACAATGACCATCATTATCAAGTGTACAGACGAGGCATCTTACAAGAACATGGTGGATGCTTTGGACGAGATGACTATCTGCAGTATTGGTACATACGTCATTGACAAGATCAATGAGCAGGACGCTAAGCTCCTTGCCTCAAAAGGTATCAAGTAAATGACTATTAATTAAAGAAAGGACTAAGAAATGTCAAAAATAGATTTGATATCCAATGAATGGACTGACCTTGTATTCGAGGGCAGAAACCAGGCATATGGAGCCTATAAGTTGCGCAAGGGCACTGCCAAGCGTAATGTTTGGGCGTTAATTATCGTAGGCCTTGCTGCAGCACTCCTCTATCTCGGACTCCAACTTCAGAAAATGGCAGAAGCAAACAAGAAGGTCGAGAACACTCAGGCCGTTGAGCTTGCCAAGCTGAACACAGAGAAGAAGGAAGCCAAGGTTGAAAAGAAGGAAATCATCAAGCAAGAGCCTGAAAAGGTTGTTGAGCAGGTTAAGTCTTCAGTTAAGTTCACCGCTCCTATCATCAAGAAGGATAGCGAGGTGAAGGAAGAGGACGAGATCAAGCTCGATGAGGTACAGAAGAGCGACAAGGCTGTCGGCGCCTTCACTGTTGAGGGTAACGACGAGGTAGGTGGCGCTGTGCTCAAGGCTAAGGAAGATATCGCTGCTCCGGAGCCTCCGAAGCACGTGGTTGAGGAGACTAAGATCTTCACCGTAGTAGAGCAGATGCCTATGTTCCCCGGCGGCGACGGAGCTCTTATGGGTTACCTCCGCGACAATATCCACTACCCGACTGTTGCTGCTGAGAACGGCGTGCAGGGTCGTGTCGTTGTGGGCTTCGTCGTAGAGCGTGACGGTTCTATCACCGACGTTAATATCCTCCGTGGCGTTGACCCGTCACTTGACCGTGAGGCTATGCGCGTGGTGAAGAGCATGCCGAAGTGGACTCCTGGTAAGCAGAACGGTTCTGCCGTTCGCGTTAAGTATCAGGTTCCTGTATCGTTCCGTCTGCAGTAATGCAGCCTGAAACATCAAGGCTTACAACCACAATTTGAAATGAACACTACAAAATCTTACCGAAACATGTAGGATTGTAATGCGAATAGCCACCCTTGTGGCTTCCACGGCTTTGCTGAGGAAGCCACAAGGGTGGTTCGATTTAAACAAAAAACAACAAACACCCTGAGATAAACATTAAAACGCCGATGCGATTTGAGAAGTAAAGTATATCACCAAGAGATTAGAAAAGCAACTCATTAATCGGCACAAACAACATGGATATGAAAAGAATAGCAAATACTATATATATAATGACAGTCGCCATTATGGTTGTACTTATGGCGGCATGCACACAGAAGAAGCCAAACAAGGACGGACGTACAGACACAACAACGTCCGGCAAGATAACATTTGCCTGTGACGAAAGCTTCAGCCCAATCATCGAAGAGCAGAAAGAAGTGTACGAGGCATTATATCCTAACACCAAATTAGTGCCCAACTACATCCCCGAAGTGGACGGCGTAAACCTCTTGCTCAAGAACAAGGTATGGCTGACCATCGCAGCACGCAACTTCACAGAGAAGGAGAAAGCCTATCTTAAGGGCCTCAACCAGATACCTGAGGCTGTGCCTCTCGCATACGATGGCATGGCGCTGATATGCAATAACAACAACCTCGACTCATGCATTACCGTCAAGGACGTCAAGCGAATCCTCACAGGACAGGTAACAAACTGGAACCAGGTGAACAAAGGTTCGAAGCTGGGCGAGATTTGGGTATGCTTCGATAACAAGCGTTCAAGCGCTGTAAGCTATTGCGTTGACTCAATCCTCGGTGGCAAGACCATCGACAATCCCAATATCTTCGCAGCAAAGAACTCAAAAGACGTTATTGACTACGTGGCACGCACTCCGAACGCCATCGGCATCATCGGATCGAACTGGCTGAACGACAAGCGCGACACCACCAACACTACATGGAACAAAGCCATAACCGTAATGTCGGTATCGAAGCTTGACGTAGCCACACCGATGAACTCATGGAAGCCTTATCAGGCATGGCTCCTCAACGGACGCTATCCCTTCGTGCGCACCATCTACGCCCTGCTCAATGACGGCAGAAGAGGACTTCCCTGGGGATTCGCCCACTTCATTGAGTCGCCACGCGGTCAGCTCATCATCTTCAAGTCGGGTCTGCTGCCTACAAGAGGAGAGATAACCATCAGGGACGTGAACGTCAGCAATTAAGCAAAAAGGTGCTGACAGAAGTTAAACAAAGGTAAAATCCTACATATACACAATAGTTTCGCTCAATCAGCGTTTAAACTATAACACATTCCTTGCGTCAATGCACAAAAGGAAAGAAGCGGCAATACAAGAGAACAGCAAAACTAAATGTAGAACATTCTTAAAAAGAAAAAGGAATTATGAAAACAATACAATATCTCGTAGCAGGAGCCATGATGCTCAGCATCTCAGCTCCGTCAATGGCACAGGACGTTAAGTCACAGGTAACAGCCATCACAAAAGTAGTAGTAGACGCCAAGGGTGACGTCAACGCCACAAAGGCTCAGGTGAAGGACTTCATGAAGGCCAACAAGAAGAACGCAGAAGCTCTTGCAGGTCTCGGACGCGCTTTCCTCACAGCCAAGAATTATGAGCAGGCTAAGGTTTACGCCGACATGGCTATGAAGTTCGGCAAGAACGACGCAGCTGGCTATATCCTCCGCGGCGACATTGCCTCAGCAGAGGACAACGGTGGTGAAGCAGCATCTTACTATGAGATGGCCACACAGCAGGCTCCGCAGGAACCCTCTGCATACGTAAAGTACGCTCGTGTTTACCAGAAGGTAGACCCGCAGGGTGCAGTTGCTATGCTTGAGAAGCTCCGCTCTGTTAAGCCTGACTATCCTGTTGATGCAGCTGCTGGTTATATGTACTCTTCAAACAACCAGTTGAAGTCGGCAATGAACTATTACAACAAGGTGCAGGATCCTTCTACTCTTGAGGACTACATCCTCTTCGACTATGCTTCTACAGCATACGTACTCGACGAGTTCGAGAAGGCTCAGAACCTCGCAGACGCAGGTATCCACAAGTATCCGCAGTACAGCTCATTCAACCGTATCGGTCTCTTCGCAGCTGACAAGCAGAAGAAGTATACAGAGGCAGTGACATACGGCAAGAATCTCTTCGCCGCTACTGACACCATCAAGTACACTGCTGCGGACTACAGCTACTATGCTGACGCTCTCATCAACACTGGTGACACACAGGCAGCTGTCGACGCTTACAAGAAGATTTCAGAGGTTGACCCTGAGAACAAGGAAGTGAACAAGCTCATCGCCATGGCTTACTCAAAGGGCAAGCAGTTCAATGAGGCTGTAGCAGCTTACAACAAGTATCTTGAGGTTATGGGTGACGAAATCACATACAAGGACTACGACAGCTTCGCAGACATCTATTTGGAGCAGGCTGAAGCAGCTACAACAGACGCAGACAAGGACGCAGCTTACAAGAACGCTGCCGACATGTACGGCAAAATTGCAGAAAAGTTCGACTATGCTGCCATCTACGCTGTAAACAAGCAGGCTACTGTTTATCACCTCATCAACCCGGACGTAAAGGCTGGTATCGCTCTCCCCTACTACAAGAAGCTCGCCGAGCTGGTAGAGGCAAAGGCAGACAAGACTGATTCTGACGTTAACAAGCTCGCCACAGCTTACACTTACCTCGCCGTTCACTATATCCAGAACGACAAGAAGACAGAGGCTAAGCACTGGGCTGCCAAGCTGCTTGAGATTCGTCCTGACGATCCCAACGCAACACAGATCATGAACATCAAGTAAGGTGTTGTTAGGGTTCTCGGACAGAACAGCAATGTTCAGACAGAACACTTATCATTACTAAAATAACAAGAGATTGCTCAGTTGAGGGTTATACATCCTCACCGAGCAATCTCTTTTTTTGTTTACGTTAAAGGAATGGGTAAACAGGAATTTAGCGGTGCGTTGCACCGAATTTTGAATTAGGAGTTTTGAATTTTGAATAATTCTCGGCTTCGCCTGCGATTTTGAATTATTCAATTTTGAATTGATAGGGGGAAAATGCTGTGTCACTTAATGTTATCCCACCAATTCAAAATATAATAATTCATAATGCGCCATGGCGCACAATTCCTAATTCAAAATTCAAAACTCCTAATTCGGACGGCGTCCGCCGTCCGATAAACTGTAATTTATATTACAATGCAAAACGAGGAGGATATGGCATATTCCCAAATATACCTTGCTTACATTCCTATATACAGCAAACGCGCCCAGAACCTTTCGGATTCTGGGCGCGTTGTTAGTTTTGTTGCTTGGTCAAGCCACTCGATTAGTCGAGCTGAGCGAGCTTGTTGTCAGAGCCGAGCACGTCAATGATCTTGTGCTTGTACATCTGCTCCATGAGGTCGCGAGCGGGACCGCAGTACTTACGCGGGTCGAACTCACCTGGCTTGTCGTGGAATACCTTGCGAACAGCAGCGGTGAATGCGAGACGTGAGTCAGAGTCGATGTTGATCTTGCAAACTGCAGAAGCAGAAGCCTTGCGGAGCTGCTCCTCAGGAATACCAACAGCGTCGGGCAACTTGCCACCGAACTCGTTGATCATGTCAACATACTCCTGGGGAACTGAAGAAGAACCGTGGAGAACGATTGGGAATCCAGGGAGCTTCTCCATGATCTCGTCGAGGACGTCGAATGCCAATGGAGGAGGAACGAGCTTGCCGGTCTTCGGGTCGCGTGTGCACTGCTCCGGTGTGAACTTGTAAGCACCGTGTGAAGTACCGATAGAGATAGCGAGTGAGTCAACACCTGTGCGGCTTGTGAAGTCGATAACCTCCTCAGGCTTTGTATAGTGGCATACGTCTGAAGAAACCTCGTCCTCAACACCTGCCAATACACCGAGCTCACCCTCTACAGTTACGTCGAACTGATGAGCGTAGTCTACAACCTTCTTTGTAAGAGCGATGTTCTCCTCGTAAGGAAGAGCAGAACCGTCGATCATTACTGAAGAGAAGCCGAGGTCTACACAGCTCTTGCAAAGCTCGAAGCTGTCACCGTGGTCAAGGTGAAGAACAATCTCAGGATGCTTGCAGCCAAGCTCCTTAGCATACTCAACGGCACCCTCTGCCATGTAGCGGAGAAGAGTCTCGTTAGCGTAGTTGCGAGCACCCTTAGAAACCTGAAGGATAACCGGCGACTTGAGCTCTGAAGAAGCCTTGATGATGGCCTGGAGCTGCTCGAGGTTGTTGAAGTTGAATGCAGGGATAGCATAACCACCCTTGATGGCTCTTGCGAACATATCACGAGTGTTCACCAAGCCCAATTCTTTGTAGTTTACCATAATTGTATAAAAAATAGTTTTTATAAAACGTTTATATATATCGTTTTTTTACTAAGTGCAAAGTTAACATATTAATTTGTCACTACAAAGTTAACATTCATTTTTTTACATTACATTAGTATTTCTGCTATCCCCAGTTTACATTTCATAAACATTACGAATAGTATAAAAAAGTCGTACAAGCCGAAATATCAGAACAAATCATTGGATAATCGGAACATTATCACTACATTTGCACCGTGTGGATATACCTAACCATACCATACTAAAACAAAATATCAAGAAAACTACATCATATTTTTTATAACTTAAATCAAGAAACATGGGAAAAGGTTTTTCTAAACAAAATTGGATGTGGGGCTTCTTCGGAGCCGCCGCATGTTCCATGCTATCATTTTCCTCCTCGGCTTATGCAGGCACTGCCTACAAGAAGAGCCCTGAGGTGCTTATGCAGCAGTATGGAAGCATAACCATCAAGGGTGTCGTAAAGGATGCCAATGGCGAACCTGTCATCGGAGCATCTGTGAAGATGGTAGGCGGCAAGGCAGGAACCATCACCGACGTAGACGGACGCTTCGCCATGCAGGTGAAGCCGGGAGCAAGCGTAGAGGTATCATACATCGGATATCTACCTGAGACATTCAAGGCTATACAGAACGCCAAGGACTTTAACATAACACTCCGTGAGGACAGCAAAATGCTGAACGAGGTGGTTGCCATCGGTTATGGCACAGCCACAAAGAAGAAGGACCTTTCGGCTGCCATCGGCGTTGTAAGCAACGTAGACGAACTGGCCGTACGCCCTGTCACCTCTACAGAGGGCATGCTTCAGGGACAGCTTGCCGGTGTGACCGTCACAGCTGACGGCGGCGACCCGACAGCCAATCCCAACATCGTAATCCGTGGCCAAGGCTCACAGAACGGCGACAACGTGCTGTGGGTGGTTGACGGAGTGCCCGGCGCTCCCATCGCTTCACTTAACGACATCGAGTCTATCGTAGTGCTCAAGGACGCCGCTTCGGCTGCCATCTACGGTGCACAGTCCGGAGCGGGCGGCGTAGTGCTCGTAACCACAAAGAAAGCCAAGAAGGGCCAGACATCCATCTCGTACGACGGCATGGTTGGCATCCGCAACGCCATGAACCTCCCCACCCCGCTCAACGCCGAGCAGGAGATTGAGATGCGCAAGCGCTCGTATGCCAGTGCAGGAATGAATCTGCCCACTGGTTGGGACGTTACGAAGAACCCGTGGGTGGGCACCACACGCACCAACTGGATGGACGAGGTGTTCCGCACCGCCTTCTATCAGCGCCACAACGTAGCGCTCAGCACCGGCAACGAGACATCCACCAACCGCCTCTCATTCGCTTACGACAACGATGAGGGTATCATGCGCTACACTTTCAACAAAAACCTTGCACTCCACTACACCGGCAAGTATCAGCTCAACAAGTGGGTATCCATCAGCGAAGACTTCGTATGGAAGAACACGGAGAACCGCACCACTGCCACAAACGAAGGCTACACCGGACCTATCCTCTCCGCCATCTACATGCCTGCCAGCGCCACCGTATACAGTCCGTTCACACAGAGCGGATTCGGAGGCACCACAACGGAGGATCCTGCATACATAGCCAAGTACGGATCTTTCGCTGACATCCACGGCGATGCTGTCAATCCGATAAACACTCTCTCATCTAAGAATATCTTCAACCGCACCAACGACGCATGGTCTACCACATCACTGGAAATCGGCAACGTCATTCCTGGACTGAAGTTCGTGAGCCGCTTCACATACAATCTCCAGACCAACTACTACAAGCAGTTCTCACCGCGTCGTGACGAGGTGGGCAAGCCTGACGGCGCCAACTCTCTTGACGAGAGCACATACCGCACCGACCAGTGGAAGACGGAGAACACGCTTACTTATGACAACACCTTCGGCAAGCACACCGTAGGCGCCCTCTTCTCCACCACCGCCGACCACTACAACGTGCGCGGCTTCGAGGTAAACGGCAAGACATTCGCTGACGAGTCGGCTTACCTGCAGTATCTCGCTTACGCCGGATCAGTATCCGCCAAGGACTATCTCACCGGTCCTGACGCCAACGTCTCGCTCATCGGCCGCTTGGCTTACTCTTACGACGACCGCTACTTCCTCACCGCTTCTTGGCGTCGCGACTATGCCGGCCGTCTGCCCAAGACAAAGAACCACGGCGACTTCCCCGCTGTCACAGCTGGATGGAAAATCTCCAACGAGTCGTTCTTCCCGAAGAATGACGTAGTATCGCTCTTGAAGCTTCGCGCTTCTTGGGGTCGTGTGGGCAACCTCGGTTCCATCGGCTACAACTATCGATCGGCTCTGCTCTCAAAGAGCTCATGGCAGGAGCAGGCACAGTACGGTGTCGAGAAAAACAAGTTGTGGGATACGTTCATCTATAATTCTATAGCTCTCAACAACAACCTTACTTGGGAGACATCCGAGCAGTTCGACCTTGGTCTTGACATCAACATGTTCAACGACCGCTTGGCTATGCAATTCGACTGGTACGAGAAGCGCACCTTTGACCTCATCCAGACACAATCAATGAACTGGCCCAGCTCTATCGGTCTGGACGCCATGCTCGTCAATCAGGGCGAGGTTCGCAACCGTGGCTTCGAGGCATCCATTAACTGGAACGACCGCATCAACAAGGACTGGTCATACTTCGTAAGCGGCAACTTCTCATGGCTGAAGAACTGGGTTAGCGACATAGGCGTGAAGGACGCTGAAGGCAACAAGGGCGTATGGACCGGCGACGGCTCGTTCCGCATCATTCCTTACTGCTATCAGGACGCAGAGGGTCAGCCTCTCGGATCCTTCTATCTTATCAAGAGCGCAGGCATCTTCCAGAGCGACGCAGAAGCAGCTGCATACGTCGACAAGGACGGCAACCGCATCCAGCCCAACGCAAAGGCTGGCGACCTGAAGTTCATCGACAAGAACGGCGACGGCAAGATCACCGATGACGACCGCCAGTACTGTGGCTCTGCCACTCCGAAGTACACCTTCTCGCTCTCAGGCGGCTTCACATGGAAGGACCTCTCGTTCTCTGCAATGCTCCAGGGCGTGGCTGGTGCCAAGGCCATGAACGTGGCTAAGTGTATGACTCTCTCTGACGTTGAGGGCAACTTCAACCGCGACTCGCGCATCCTCGACGCATGGAGCGAGACCAACCGCGGCTCTGACATTCCGCGCCTCTCGAAGAACGATCCTAACGGCAACTTCTCTACAGCTTCTGACTGGTACTTGGAGAACGCTTCTTACCTGCGTCTGAAGAACGTGACCGTAAGCTACGACCTCACCAATCTTCTCCGCAAGTGCGCTCACCTTAACAGCCGCAGTAGCCGCCTCAGCGTTTACGTCAGCGGTGAGAATCTCTTCACCATCACCGACTATACGGGCATCGATCCCGAGTGTGGCGGATGGGACGCTATGAAGTATCCGGTGGCACGTACATTCTCATTCGGCGTGAAACTTACTTACTAATCCTACAAAAAGCAATATCTATGAAAGCAAAATATTTATTGACTGCCGTGCTTTCTGCGGCACTGCTTAGTTCGTGTAGCGATTTCCTCGACGTACAGAAGGAAGGCGACCCTACCACGACGCTATATTTCACTAATGACGACCAGGCCATTGACGCCGTGGACGCTCTCTATGCCCCCATCCATCAGGAGGGACTGTTCGGTCGCGAAATGTTCTGGGAGCAGGGTGGCGCATGCGACATCGTTTGGGGACGTACCCGCAACTACAACACTCTCGCCACACTCCAGTACACCGGCGAGGAGAGTCCGCTGAAGGGCACTTACGAGCGTCTGATGAACATAGTGTCGCGCTCCAACTGGGTGGTCGACCAGCTTCTGAAGAAGGAATCGTCAAAGGCGCTCACCAATGTGGAGAAGCGCTCACTCGGCGAGGCTTACTTCATGCGTGCCTTCAGCCATTTCTACGTGGCTTACCGTTACGGCACAGACAAGCAGGGCGTGCCATTCACACGCTATGAGGACTATCCCGGCGGATACGACAACTCCATCCCCAAGCAGCAGGCTTCTGTAGTGGACAACTACAAGCTCATCATCGAAGACCTCGACAACGCCATCAAGTACCTGCCCAAGTTTGAGGAATACGACATCGACAACCGCGGTCGTGCACACAAGGCTGCAGCCGTGGCATACAAGGCCAAGGTTTACGCATACTGGGCAACATGGGACAAGACACAGTGGGAGAACGTCATTAAGATGGTCAATTCTCTGGAGAGCGACTACGGTCGCGACCTCGCTCCTGAGTTTGCTGATGTCTTCTCTTCAGACTTTGCCAACTACTGGACCAAGGAGTATCTCTTCGGCATCGCCGGAACCGGTGGCGACACCCCCGGTGGTTCTGAATTCCCCGGCGTAATCCTTGAGAACAAGGGATGGGGCATCTATAACGGTTGGGGCCAGATAAAGCCCTCTTTAGACATCTTCGAGGAAATGCTTAAGGACGGTGCCAGCAACGCCCGCATCACCCGCTCCATCCTCGAATACGGACAGGAGTTCCAGTTCTTCGGCGAAACACGCAAGTTCTTCTCTACGTCTGACGTCGAGTCTGGCTTCATGATCAACAAGTATATGGATCCGTTCAAGCACGAGGACGCCACAAAGGCATACGTCAGCTCCAACGGCAACTGGCCTACAGCCCGCGTAAACCTTCCGCTCGTCCGCTTCGCAGACATGCTGTTGCTTCGTGCCGAGGCTTACCTCGCCACCGGTCATGCCGACAAGGCTGCCACGGACATCAACCGCATCCGTACACGCGCTCACCTCACTCCGCTCATCGGCAACGCCACATGGACCGACCTCTATCACGAGCGCCGCTGCGAGCTTGCCTTCGAGTTCACCGACCACCTCTACGACCTGAAGCGCTGGTATCACTCTGGTGACGCAGAAATAAAGGATTGCGCATCGAAGGAGCTCAACGCTCATCCGCGTGCCCGCCACTATGCAGACCGTTCTGACTGGAACAGCACATTCACCGTAGGCGACTATGAGGACTATCAGAACAAGAGCACATATCAGGACTACATGATAGCCTTCCCCTACCCGTCAACCGAAATCACAAAGTCGGGTGGCGCTCTGAAGCAGAACGAGGGCTACACCAAGTAAGAAAGCCGAGCGTAATGATACGCTACAGATAAAGACTCCGCATGGCGATGAAAGATTGCCGTGCGGAGTTTTTTTATGCAACAGCCTCATTATTCGGAATATTTTATCTACTTTTGTAAAAACAATAAAACCAGAAAGTTATGTTTATACATGTAGCCAACCCGATTTACGACTCCGTGTTCAAATATATCATGGAGGACGAGCGCATAGCCAAGACCATGCTGTCGGCTTTGCTGAAGAAAGAAGTGGTGCACGTGACGGTACGTCCGCATGAATACAGCAACACCACACGCGACACGCTCTCTATGTTCCGCATTGACTTTGCAGCTACCGTTCGTGAGCGCGAAGGCGATGTGGAGAAGGACCGCGTGGTACTGATTGAGCTGCAGAAGACATGGCTCAACACCGAAACACTCCGTTTCCGCCAGTATCTCGGAGCGCAATACAGCAACAAGAGCAACATACGCGAAGAAGACGAGAAAGGTTTTGCTTACCCGATGGTGGCTGTATATCTACTCGGACACCGTGTCGGAAATATCAATGAACCGATAGTATACGTCAATCACGACGTGTTCGACTATAACGGCAACATCGTGAAGGAAGGCAGCGAAGAGCCTTTCGTAGAAAGCCTTACCCATAACAGTATCATCGTTCAGATACCGCTTCTGCACGGCAATGTGAACAATCGTCTCGAGAAGGTACTCAGCGTGTTCGACCAAACCCAGGTGGAGGGCAACACGCAGCAGGTGCTCAAGATAGACGAGGACAAGTATGCTGACGACAACGACATGCTGTACGTGCTGCATAAGCTCACAGCTGCCGCTGCCAACTCAGAGATGCGACAGGATATGAACGTCGAGGACGAATACTATAAGGCCATTGAGGATCGCGACACAGCCATCATGCAGCGAGACAAAATACTGAAGGAACAAGAGGAACAGCTTTCGCAGCAGAGCGAACAACTTTCGCAGCAGAGCGAACAACTTTCGCAGCAGAACGAACAACTTTCGCAGCAGAGCGAACAACTTTCGCAGCAGAGCGAACAGCTTTCGCAGCAGAGCGAACAGCTATCGCAGCAGAGCGAACAGCTATCGCAGCAGAGCGAACAACTATCGCAGCAGAGCGAACAACTTTCGCAGCAGAGCGAACAACTTTCGCAGCAGAGCGAACAACTTTCGCAGCAGAGCGAACAGCTACGCAATATGGCTAAAGCGTTATTCGCCAGTGGAATGACTGAAGAGCAGATTTCGGCAATGACCGGTATTGACGCTGAAAACGTAGCAAAGCTTCTGAATTAAGCATTCTGTGCAACGCTCCGTATCTTATATTTGCATTTCTGACGCTCAATACTCCTCGTTCAGCGCACGAAGAAATCCTTGGTGCGAAATTCTTGAGTTTTGAGCGTGCAGGAGTAGCATACTGACGTACAGTTGATTATGGAATTATTGGAAGAATTGTGCAACAATATGAGGGTATCATAAAGCCACTCTTTGTTGCAATAGAGCCTCTTTAGCACTCTAAAACATCCACTATTGTAAGGCAATACAGCCTCTTTTACATTCCGATAGTTGATGTTTTGGGATGTAAAAGAGGCTGTATTGAATATTATTGGTGTCTTTATCATGACGAAAGACGATAAAAACCGCTTATGAAATCTCCAGAATCGATTTTTATTTTGTAACATGTTTTTACCGTCTGTACGATATTTGCATTACTCAGCATACAGCATTTCGTCTGGCAGGATGCTGCTGCCGTTCTTATCCGTTATCTTTATCTTCAGGCTTTGTCCCATATAGTCCTCGAAGTACAAAATACGCATCTCGTGGAAACCCTCGTCGAGCGCAACCTTGCCGGATACAAACTTCTGACTGTGCGAACCGTCGTTGTCTATAATCTCCTTGCCGTCGATGAAGAGACGCGAGCCGTCGTCTGAAGCTATGTCGAAGTAGTAGACGCCCTTTGCAGGAATCTTGATGTACGAACGGAAGTCGTAAGCGAAATGATCATCGCTTCTTGCCTCCGTGATGATGAAGTTGCGGAGCACGCCCTCCTTCACCTTTTCGCCGTTGGCAATGTCGGCAGTCTTCTTGAACTTGCCCTCATAGTACGTATAGTTGACGCCATGCTTTGTCGGCTTCACGTTCAGCGCCGGAAGGTAAGGCCCCTCCTCGTCTATGGACGTGATGCCGGAAGGATAATAATAGGCAAACTCACGACCTGCGGGAGTGGTGATCCACGTATCGAAGCGTCTCTGACCTTCGTACATCTCTATCACGCGTCCGCCACGCACCAGACCGCCGTAAGCGTCCGTTCCCGTCACGCGTCCGTAAGCCAGGCAGATGGCTTTCTCCTGTCCGATGAAGTCGTTGTCGTGGTCGTGCCCTACGAACACGCCCATCACGTCCTTACATTCGGCGAACGAGGCGAACATGCCGCTGTTGATGTCCGCCGCGCACACCTCACCCTCATCACACTTTCCCCAAGTGCCCTTGCGGTTCATCAGATTGCGATATTCGGGAAGGGCTATATGGAAGAACGCCAATGCGGGCAGCGGCTTGCCAGCGTTGAGCTGCGTGTAGTGCTTGCTCTGCTCACGATACCATGCTATCTGGTCGAAGTGAATCCAGTCGTAATGTCCCAGTTCGTCCGTCTCGGGATAATCGTTTGAGTCGATGCAATAGAGCAGCGCCTCAGCCTTGTCCTTGTTCTTCTCTCCATACACGGGAATGACGTGCTGTCCGTGTCCGTAAATGCCCTTCGGTCCGTGCGAACCGACGAAGTAAGGCGAACGCATAAGGAGGTCATAGATGTCCTGCTTGCTCATGTATTGCGGCTCGGCGTCGTGGTTGCCCATAGTGACTGCGAACGGCATCTTTGCGTCCTCGAATATCTTCACTATGGCCTCCCATCCTTTCCGTGCTGGATTGTCGGTAACGACGTCGCCGGTAAGTATGGCGATGTCGGGCTTTTCCTGTTTTAGGACAGACAGAATGGTGTTACGCGTGGTGTCGCATCCGGGCGATTTAGGGTCCCAATGGATGTCCGTGAACTGCACCACCTTGAACTTTCCGTCCTTGAATTTGAACTGGCGCTGGGCAAAAGCCGTAGCCACAACCAGCAGCAGGAACAAAGTAAACAATAGATTCTTTTTCATGTGTTCTTACTATTTATTACTGTTAGATTATGATTTGTTTATCGTTAGATTATGATATGCAAATGTAAGGCTTTTTCCCGAGAAAATACATACATTCCCTTTGCAATACAGCTAAATTCCACTACCTTTGTATAGCAATAATCATAAATAAACCAATCTATCCGATAATAACAATCTTCAAATTTTACACATCACTATGACTTTAAGGAAATTTTTCGCAGCTGCCGCACTCGCACTTTGCGTACATAGCGCCAACGCACAGTACAACATGCCCACACAGACCTTCACATACGAACATCCTTACGCCGTGGAGAAGCTCCAGGCGCCGAAGGGCAAGAAGGTGAAGAACGTCATACTCATGATCGGCGACGGCATGAGCCTCATGCACGTCTATACGGCTTGGGCTGCCAACCGCGGCAAGCTATGGCTGGAGAATGCTCAGGCTACGGGCCTGTCGAAGACTTGGGCTGTAAAAAAGCTGGTGACAGACTCCGGTTCGGGCGGCACTTCGCTTGCCACTGGCGTCAAGACCGTCTATCATGCCGTGGGCGTCGACCCTGAGGGCAAGCCGCTGACTTCGCTCGTAGACGTGGCTAAGGAGCTGGGCAAGGACGCTGGCATGGCTGTGACATGCCGTCTGTGGGACGCCACTCCGTGCGACTTCTGCTGCCATAACATCGACCGCGACAAGGAGGAGGAGCTTGTCGGCGATTATCCTACAAGCGGTGTAGACTTCGTTTTCGGCGGCGGTGCGCAGAAATTCACCAACCGCAAGGACGGTCGCGACATATTCAAGGAACTTCAGAAGAAGGGCTATCACGTATCACGCACGCTGGACGACTTCTTCGCCTACGACAAGAACAGCCGCATCTTCGCCGTGCCTTATGACAAGGACACTCCCCTGCCTGACGAGCGCGGCGACCTCTTGGCGCGTGCATCAATGAAGGGCATCAGCCTCATGAACCAGAACAAGAACGGCTTCTTCATGATGATTGAAGGTTCGCAGCTCGACGACTACGGCCACTTCAATCAGCTGGACCTGCTTATGAAGGAAACGCTCGACTTCGACCAGACCGTGGGCGAGGTGATGAAGTGGGCTGCCAAGGACGGCGAAACACTCGTTGTGGTGACTGCCGACCACGAGACCGGCGGCCTGACACTCGTAAACGGCAACAAGGACGAGGGACGCGTGGAGTGCTGCTTCTCCACAAAGGACCACTCGGGAGCAATGGTGCCCGTGTATGCCTTCGGTCCTGGAGCTGAGAACTTCACTGGCATCTTCGAGAATACGGATGTGTTCAAGAAGATAAAGAAGCTTATGACTGAGGGAGAATAAAGCAAACGAAAGGCTATCGTGTAGGAGAGAACCTTCAATATAACATTTATAATAATGAAGAAAACAATAATAACCCTGACAGCCTCGCTCTTCGCAATGCTGTCGCCCGCCCAGAATCTTATTTCGTCAGGTTCGCCGCTTTATAAGCTGCCTTACAAGAACACGTACGTGATGCAGACGCTGGTGGCGGAGAATACGTTCCGCACGGCGAAGGTGGAGAAGCCGAAGCCCGGCTCCTTCGAGCAGGCAAAGAAGGTGCTGCCCGCACCCTATTGGGAAGGACACGAGAAGGAGATAGAGATGTACTGGAAGGCGTGGCAGATAGGCATCAAGAACGTATGCCAGCCGCTTGACAACTCAGGCTTCGTGACGTCATACATCTCGCCCGCATACAACGGCAACATCTTTATGTGGGACGACGCCTTCATAACGATGTTCTGCCGATACGGCGACCGCTTCTTCCCGTTCCAGAAGACGCTGGACAACTTCTACGCCAAACAGCATCCCGACGGATTCATCTGCCGAGAGATTCGCGCAGACGGATCTGACTGCTTCGGACGCTACGACCCCACGTCCACGGGACCGAACCTCCTGCCGTGGTCAGAATGGCTCTACTTCACGCAGTTCGGCGACGACAACCGCCTCAACAAGGTGTTCCCCGTGCTGGCAGCATACTATAAGTGGCTGAAGCTGAACCGCACGTGGCGCAACGGCACCTACTGGAGCAGCGGATGGGGAACGGGCATGGACAACATGCCGCGCGTGCCGGAGGGATATAACACCATCTACAGCAACGGTCACATGATATGGCTGGACGCCTGCCTGCAGCAGATAATGGTGGCGAACATCCTGCTGAAGATGGGATTCTATCTGGAGCGCTGGCAGGAGATAGAGGAGTTTGAGGACGACATCAAGAACCTCACGGCTTACATCAACAAGAATATGTGGAGCGAACGCGACGGATTCCTGTACGACCAGTTTGCCAACGACTCGCTCTCCACCACGCAGGGCATCTATGCCTACTGGGCTCTCCACACCGACGTGCTGCCCAAGGAGCGCCTCGACAGACTGGTGGAGCATCTGGACGACACGTGCAAATTCAACCGCCCGCACCGCGTGGCTTCGCTCGCAGCCGACAATCCCAAGTATAAGGCCAACGGACGCTATTGGGTCGGAGGCGTATGGCCCGGCACCAACTACATGGTTATCTCAGGTCTTGTTAATAAAGGCTACAGACGTCTTGCCCACGACATCGTCATGAACCACTATAACAACGTGCTGGAAGTATACAAGAAGACCGGTACGTTTTGGGAATATTACGCACCGGAGAGCGCTTCGCCCGGCTTTATGGCACGCAAGGACTTCGTGGGATGGACCGGACTGCCACCCATCGCCGACCTCATAGAGTATATCTTCGGCATCCGCGCTGACATCCAGGACAATCATGTTACGCTGGACGTGCAGCTGACGGACGCTTACGGCATCGACCGCTATCCGCTCGGCGAGAAAGGCAACATCTCGTTCAAGGTGGCGAAGCGCAGCTCCGTGAACGACAAGCCGAAGGTGACCATCCACTCCAACATTCCGTTTAAGCTTACCCTCGTATGGGGCAACGGCGAGAGCGTGGAGAAGGAAGTGAAAGAAGGAAACAACGTAATCTGAAACCACTAAGACAAGACAAACAGGAAATGATAACAAAAATGCTATTCGCAGCTCTGCTGCTCTTCGGACTGTCCGCCATAAACGGATATGCCTCGGAGAAGAAGAAGGAGCCTAACTGCACGGTGGTGATAGCCGCCGACCTACATTTCGACATGCCGCCCGAAACCGACCAGTATCATCACGTGCTTGCCATCAACGCACTTGGCGAGAGAATGCGACTGGACGGCGTGATTCTCGCCGGCGACCTCTTCGACAAGTCTGACCCGAGAATACTCGACCTCTACCGGCAACGCTGGGAACGAGGGGCAGGATATATGCAGATTCATTACGACACCTACCCCACTTTCGGCAATCACGACATCTCGCCGGAGAACGGACGACCAGAGCAGAACCGCATCGGCATGGAGTTTAATCTGCATTATCTCGACTCCATCCTGCTGGACATGAAGAACGCCGGACGCATAAAGAACATCCATCGATCATCGCGCTCTTACTCCTTCGACATCGGCGGAGTGCACTTCGTGTGCGGACAGCTCGCTGCCGGCGACACCACCTATTGCGAGAGCAACATGCAATGGATAGCCGATGACCTGAAGAAGTATGCCGCAGACGGTCGACCCGTGGTTTACGTACAGCACTACGGCTTCGACAAGTGGGCGCTCGAATGGTGGACGGAGGAGCAGCGCACGCAGCTCTTCGACATCCTCGAGCAGTATAACCTCGCCGCCTTCTTCGTGGGACACACCCACGAGGCTTCCGTGCAGCACTATCGCGGACACGAAATCCATCAGGTCAACAATGCCTGGCGAGACAGCGACGGCAACGCCTCCTTCGACGTCCTTACCATCAAAGGCAAGAAAGTATCGGTGGATACGTACGAAGTGATTGACGGAAACGGCAACTTCCAGAAGGTAGAAAAGAAGTAAACGATATGTATACAAAAGCGCCACTTTAGCAATGACTGAAGTGGCGCTTCTGTTATTTTTATATCTTTCTGACTTATCAGTTGGTCTTCTTCACTACGCTCCATGCGTATGCCATGACGATGGCGTAACCTGCGAGAGGGATGAAGAAAGGAAGGACGAAGCTGGAGGCGTGGTCGGCAGCAAGACCCATGATGAGGAAACCGCAACCGCCTACGGGGGTCATCATCAGGATGGACGAAGCACTCTTTGTCAGTCCGCCAAGTCCGCGCAAAGTGAGGGAGAAGATGGTGGGGAACATGATGGCCTCGAAGAAGTAGTTGCCGAGCAGGGCTGCTATAGATACTTCACGACCGAGATCGCAAAGCAAGAGCGTGATGCAGACCACCGTTCCGACGCCGCAGATGAACAGATACTTCTCTGCTGCCACGCTACTCATAACTGCCGCTCCGATGAAACGGGCTATCATGAATACGCCCAAGCCGATGGTAAGAATGGTGGAAGCTGACTGTGCGTCCATCCATCCCTCGCCCGTAACGAAGTTGATGAAGTATGAATTGATGCTTATCTCTGCCACCTCGTAGGCGAGAAGCGCAACGAGTCCGCAGACAAACCATCTGTTGGAGAAGAGCTTCGAGATGTTATGACCGCCCTCTTTGGTTTCGGCATCATCATCATGTGCAATCTCAGGAAGGTTTACACGTGAGAAGACAAGGGCAATGAGGAGCACCAGTACGCCCATAATGGTATACGGAACGACGGCGCTTGCTCCGTTTCCTGCCTCGCCTGAGCCCTGGAAAAGGAAGCTGCCGACAACGAGAGTGGCGAACATCGAGCCTACACCATTGAACGACTGCGAGAAGTTAAGTCGTGCCGTAGCGGTCTCTTTCGGACCCAATTCAGTTACGTAAGGATTGGCAGAGGTCTCAAGGAAGACCAGTCCGCAACCGATGATGAAGAGCGCCACGAGATAGGCATAGAAGGTATTTGCCATGGAACACGGGATGAACGCCAGCGAACCGAGTCCGAAAAGCGTCAGTCCGAAGACCACGCCGCGACGATAACCCTGTCGGTTGATGAAGAGACCAGCGGGTATTGCCATGAGGAAATAGCCGAGATATGTGGTCACCTGTATCAGCGACGACTGTGTGATGGTGATGTCCAGCTCGTTCTGGAAGTGCTTGTTAAGCACGTCGAGAATGGCGCGAGCAAAGCCCCACATGAAGAAGAGTGAGGTGATAAGGATGAACGGCACGGCATATTGCTTGCTGCTCAATGAAGTCTTGTTTTGTATCATGGATGCAAAGTTAGTGCTTTTTTAGATTGTTTCGCCCATTTAGAAAGGCTTTAATTCGGAATAAACGAAAAAACAGCCATTCCAAGGCTTCATTGATGACCTTGAAATGGCTGTCTTATATAATAATATGTATGTGCCTATATCGATATAAGCCTAAACCGTTGGTTTAGAGAGCGTCGATAACAGCGCAGATGTCGCCGAAGATACGGGGCAGTTCGCCGAGTCCGTTGATGTGGTGATGGATGCCCTCACCAGCATACCACTCGATGAGCGGAGCTGTCTGGTTGTGATAAACGTCGAGGCGCTTCTTGATGGTCTCAGCGTTGTCGTCTGAACGACCGCTCTCCTGACCGCGCTTGATGAGACGCTTCATCAGCTCGTCCTCAGGAACGTCAAGCTCAATCATGGCAGCCACCTTGTGTCCGCGCTCTGCGAGCATCTTCTTGAGAGCCTCAGCCTGCGGGATGGTACGGGGGAAACCGTCGAAGATTACGCCCTTGTGCTCCTTGCCGAAGCTGTCATATACGCTTGCGAGAATGTCAATCATCAGCTCGTCGGGGATGAGCTGTCCGTTGTCGATAAATCCCTTGGCAGTCTTGCCGAGTTCTGTTCCGTTCTTGATTTCAGCGCGGAGCACGTCACCAGTAGAGATATGGTTGAAGCCATACTTCTCGATCATAAGGTCGCTCTGTGTGCCCTTACCTGAGCCCGGGGCGCCGAAAATTACGATGTTCTTCATCTTTTTATTACTTATATTAATTATATAATGTTATGCTATTGCGTATTTTGGGGTTATTCCTCCACGACTGTATAGATGTCACGCAGGTTGCGTCCCTGCTGGTCATAGTCGAGACCGTAGCCGAGAATGAAGTCGTTGGGAATCTCCATTGCCACGTACTTGATGTCAAGGGGCACCTCCAGACATTCAGGCTTGAGCAGGAGTGTGCATACATGCACAGCCTCTGGCTCCTTTTCCTGAAGCATATTGAGAAGCGTCTTCATTGTAAGTCCAGACTCGATGATGTCCTCCACGACGATTACCGTGCGGCCCTTGATGTCCTCATTCAGTCCGATAAGCTGCTTTACGTTGCCCGTTGATGATGTTCCGGCATAGGAAGACATCTTCACGAACGAAATCTCACACGGCACGTTGATGTAGCGCATGAGGTCGGCGGCGAAGATGAAGGAGCCGTTAAGCATGGCAAGCAAGAGAGGATTTTTGTCAGCCATATCGGTATTTATACGGTCTGCGACAGCCTTCACACGCTCAAGGATTTGCGCCTCAGGGATGGAGGTCTTGAAGGTCTTGTCCTTTACTTTTATTATACTCATAGGATTGTGTGCTTAAAGTTAGTGCAAAATTAGACAAAAAAATCCGAATTACGAGCGTGTTAGTATAAAAATCAGCTATTTCGGACGCACACCTATGTTATTCCACAAGGTCGTACATCTTCACCCAGTCAATCTCCATCTCTACGGGCAGCTCGCTCTTTATGACCTTGCCCACCCACGAACCTTCGGTCTGCATGTCTATGAGCAGATAGTAAGGACGGTCAAAAGGATATTGTCCTTCCTTGTCGGTCTGAATGCGCGGAATCTTCGTCCACGAACGGCTGTCGAAGGTCTTGCCGCGGAAATGGTCCTGCCAGGTAAGTCGGTATTTAGGTTTGGCGGTCTGCGCCGTCACAGAAGAGGCGCCAAGAAGAAGAGCGAGGATTATAGTAGATAGTTTCATTTGTAAGTTTGTTGTTCTGTATAAAACGATTTGTTGTTGTATATATAAACGAAAAGGCACCCCTGACATCCTGAAAGAGGGAAGTCAGGGGCGCCTGTTATTTAAACGCCTTGATTAAAGCGTAAGCGTCTTGATTAGAGGTTCGGGTTCATCTCGCTCCACTTCTCAACTGGGGGAACGATGCCAAGCTCTACGATCTCGTCGCGCATCTTGCAGAGGTGCTCGTAAGACTTAGCGAGGCTTGCCTTCTCCTCCTCAGTGCCAGTAGGCTCTACGAAGTGAACGCCAGTCTTGTCGATAGTAGAAGGCATAGCCATCATTACGTTCTTGAAGCCACACTTGTCGCACTTAACGTAGCAACCAGCGGGCAATGTGAACTTCTCGCCACCCATAGCAGCCTCAATCATCTTAACAGCGTTGTAAGCCGGGCTCTGGAATGAAGAGCGGCCACGGAGCTTGATGATGTTAGAGCCACCCTGTACTGTGTGGTGCTTGATCTCTTCCCAACGCTCGTCAGAAAGACCCATCTCTGCGAGAGGCTTGCCGTCAACCTTCACCTGTGAAGCGAAGACTGCCATCTGCTCGCCGTGGCCACCGTATGTGTGAGCGCCTGTCACCTTGTCCTGCTGTACGCCGAACTCGAGGGCGAGAGCCTGCTGCAGACGTGTAGAGTCGAGAGCAGCGAGTGAGGTGAGCTGGTTGGGCTTCAGACCTGAGTGGATAAGAGCTGTGAGGGCTGTAACGTCAGCCGGGTTGAAGATAACAACTACGTGCTCTACGTCCGGGCAGTACTTCTTGATGTTGTCGCCGAACTCAGCAGCGATCTGGCAGTTACCCTTGAGAAGGTCCTCACGAGTCATGCCGTCCTTACGGGGAGCACCACCTGAAGAGATGATGTACTTAGCGCCTGTGAAAGCCTCCTTAGGATCAACGGTATAAGAGAGGTTTGCACCAGGGAATGCGCACTGCTGCATCTCGTCGAACACGCCGTGTACACCCGGCTCGTAGATGTCATAGAGACAGATGTTAGGAGTAAGACCGAGCATAAGAGCGCTCTGAACCATGTTTGAACCAATCATGCCGCCTGCACCGACGATCAAGAGTTTCTCGTTACTTAAAAATGCCATAATAAATAATGTTTTTATAAGTGTTATAAATATGAATAAGTCGTTTTTGAGCTACACTACTTCAGCAGTGGCTTAATTGACAATGCAAAGATACAATTTTTTTGAAACTTACAAACATTATGACGTATAAAAAAAAGGGGCAAATTAAAAAGACTGAAACACTTGTCCGTATGGAATTAATTGACTATCTTTGCAAACGAATAACTTTTTGGACGTAATAGGAACTGAGAATTTCGGCAGTAAGACCAATGTCGGAATTCTTGGTTTTTTATTTAGCATATACATAACAATAAAACAAACAAAAAAACAAAGATTCTTAATTATGGCTTACATGTCACAAGAAGGCTACGACAAGCTCGTGGCCGAACTCAAGCAGCTTGAGTCTGTAGAGCGCCCCAAGGCATCGGCCGCCATTGCTGAAGCCCGAGACAAGGGAGACTTGAGCGAGAACGCCGAGTATGACGCCGCCAAGGAGGCTCAGGCTCATCTGGAAGAAAAGATAAACCGTATAAAGGTAACTATCGCCGAGGCTAAGATTCTCGACCCCTCACGCCTTAGCACTGACTGCGTGCAGATTCTCTCTAAGGTGGAGATGACCAATCTCAACAACAAGGCGAAGATGACATACACCATCGTCAGCGAGAGCGAGGCCAATCTCCGCGAAGGAAAGATATCCATCACCACTCCTATCGCACAGGGCCTGCTCAACCACAAGGTGGGCGACGAGGTGGAAATCAAGATTCCGCGCGGAATTATCCATCTGCGTATCGACAAGATTACAATAGAATAACTCACGTGCCAGACATCAGGCACCATACGGAAAGCAAAATCTTACGACTATGGACATTTTCTCAAAGATTGCCGCTGGTGAGATTCCCAGCTACAAGTGCGCCGAGAACGAGCGTTTCTACGCTTTCCTCGACATCAACCCTCTCGTAAAAGGACACACTCTCGTCATTCCCCGCCGCGAGGTCGACTACATCTTCGACATGGAGGACGACGAGATTGCAGAGTACCAGGTGTTCGCCAAGAAGGTGGCTATTGCCATCAAGAACGCATTCCCCTGCATCAAAGTAGGCGAAGCTGTGCTTGGCCTGGAGGTTCCGCACGCACACATCCACCTCATTCCCATGCAGTCAGAAAAGGACATGCTCTTCTCTAACCCCAAGCTGCAGCTCCCGGAAGAGGAGATGAAAGAGATTGCTGACAAGATTTACGCAGAGTTCAAGAAACTCTAACGGCCCGTCCATAAACGACACCCACTGACAAAGCGTAAAGACAAAAACTGAAGCGCCACTGCTCCATAACGGAACGGTGGCGCTTTTGTTTTATCTAAAAAACACCATGCAAACAGTATAAAAAACGTCAAAACCACTTATATTCTAACTATTTTTGGTATTTTTGTAAACTGAACAATAATGTAAAGACGTAAACGGCACGGCGGCTAATCACAGGCGGTGTGCCGACAAACAACAACGACACAATATGAAAATACTGACTGGAGCACAAATCCATGAGCTCGACAACTACACAATCGAACACGAACCAATAGCCTCCATAGACCTTATGGAGCGTGCGGCACGCGCCATCATGCTCGCCATCACGCAGCAGTGGAGCCAGTCCACACCCATCGTGGTCTTTGCAGGACCGGGTAACAACGGTGGTGACGCCCTCGCCGTGGCACGCATGCTGACGGAGAAGGGATACATCGTTGACACTTATCTCTTCAACATCCACAGCAGCCTGTCCGAGGACTGCGAGAAAAACAGAGACCGCCTCGTCAACGGCGGACTCGTACACAAGTTCACGGAGATAACCACCGACTTTGATCCGCCCAAGCTCACGCCCAAGACCCTCGTCATTGACGGACTCTTCGGTTCCGGCCTCAACAAGCCGTTAACGGGAGGATTCGCCTCTCTCGTCAAGTATATCAATCAGTCGCCGTCCTTCGTTGTGAGCATCGACATGCCAAGCGGACTGCTGACGGAGAACAACAGCTTCGACCAGGGCAGCAACATCGTACGCGCTGACCTCACGCTGACGCTCCACATGAAGAAGCTGGCGATGCTCTTCGCCGACACGCAGAAGTATCTTGGCAAGGTGGAAGTGCTCGACATACGTCTTTCAAAGGAATACATAGAGAGCATCCCCACTAAGTTCAACATCATCGAGGAGAGCTACATAAAGGACAACCTGCGCTCTCGTGACGACTTCGCCAACAAGGGAATGATGGGACACGCGCTCATCATCGCCGGCACATACGGCATGGCAGGAGCTGCAGCGCTTGCCACAAGAGCATGTCTGCGAAGCGGTGTGGGCAAGGTGACGGCTCTCACGCCACGTCCCAACTATAACATCATGCAGGTGGCTGTGCCCGAAGCCGTGCTCATGCTCGACCGTGAGGACTATTACTCTGAGGCTGTAGCCACAGACGACTTCGACGCCGTTGGCATCGGACCGGGACTCGGACGTCAGGAAGGCTCTGCCCTTGCTCTCATGTCACAGCTCCAGCAGACCACATGCCCCATCGTCCTCGACGCTGACGCCCTCAACATGCTCGGATCGCACGGCACATGGATAAACCAGCTGCCCGACAACGTCATCATGACACCGCATCCGAGAGAGTTCGACAGAATAGCTTCCACATGCTGCCACTCAGACAGCGAACGCCTCAACGTGGCTCGCGAGATGGCTGAAAGTCTGCGTGCATACATCCTTCTCAAGGGTCATCGTTCAGCACTCTGCCTCCCAAGCGGCGACGTCATCTTCAATACCACCGGCAATTCCGGCATGGCAACAGCAGGAAGCGGCGACGTCCTCACCGGCATCATCACCGCCCTTCTCGCAAGAGGCTACTCACGCAAGAACGCCTGCATCGTGGGAATGTATCTGCACGGACTGGCTGGCGACATCGCAGCAGAGAAGATGGGCAAGGAGAGCCTCATCGCATCAGACATCATCGACGCCCTGCCTGAAGCATTCAAGCGTCTCGCTTAAGCAACGCCAGCACTACAGCGCATCAACATTCACAACATTAAACACCCAAAAGAAAGAACCAACAACATAATGACAGCTCTTATGAAGAACATAAAAAGCATCATAGCCGCCATCTTATTGCTCACATGCATGTCGGCTAATGCAGGAGAAAAGAAGACCGAGGGTTTCGAATATTTCCTCCCGAAGACGGCTGTACGCATGTCTGTGCTTGTGGAGAAGACCACCACCAAGCCCGGAAAACTCGCTGAGTTCTCTGAACTCTACTTCCAGAAGAAAGGCATTACCACACAGCAGGACAACTATCGCATCGTAGGCGTATCGTTCACCACGGCCGGCGTGCCCGACAAGGATCTCCGCTTCTTCCTCCCCGTGGACAAGAAGCACAGCATCCTCTCCATCGACTGCGACCCTAACGGCGTGCTTCGCGCCATCAACACCCGCGCCAAGCGTGTGGAGGAGCCAGCTCCTTTCACTCCCTCGGCAAAGCCAGCGCCGCTCAATCCCAACGACTATATGAGTCAGGACATCCTCTCGGCAGGCAATCTGCCCAAGATGGCGCAGCTCGTGGCGCAGGAAATTTACGACATCCGCGACTCTCGCAACCAGCTCTCACGAGGCGAAGCCGACTTCATGCCGAAGGACGGAGAGCAGCTCCGCATCATGTACGCCCAGCTCAACAAGCAGGAGGCTGCCCTCATGCAGCTCTTCCAGGGCACCACTACCACGGACACAACGGAGACCGTGCTGACATTCGTGCCTGAGAAGACACAGAAAGACCAGGTGGCATTCCGCTTCTCGCGCAAGTTCGGACTGCTTACAGCAGACGACTTCTCCGGCGAGCCTTACCGCATCAAAGTGGACGACTTAGGGTTGGATGAAGAAGAACTTGACGTAGTAGAAAGCGCAAAGAAGGAAGACTTCCAGCTTGGCGTCATACACCCCGGCAAGATGCGCATGACGCTTTCCGCTGCAGGCAAGAAGATAGCGCAGTACGAGGCATGGGCGGCACAGTTCGGAGAGGTGAAGATGCTTTCAGGAATGCTGTTCGGAAAGAAGCTCACATCGAAGATACTGCTCGACTCAGCTACCGGCAGCGTCGTGTCGCTCGAAACCGAACCGCTCGAATAAGAGGCACAACAAAGCAAGAAACAAAATTATAAGAAACAGAAAGAAAATATACAGAAAGACAAGAAATGGCAGAATCAAACTTTGTAGACTACGTAAAGATATATTGCCGCTCGGGAAAGGGCGGACGTGGATCAATGCACCTCAGACACGTCAAGTATAATCCGAACGGCGGACCGGACGGTGGCGACGGCGGACACGGAGGAAGCATCATCCTCAGAGGCAACCATAACTACTGGACACTGCTCCACCTGAAATTCCAGCGCCACGTCTTCGCAGAACACGGAGGCAACGGCGGACGCGACAAGTGCCACGGAAAGGACGGCAAGGACGTATACATCGACGTGCCCTGCGGCACCGTTGTCTACAACGCTGAAACCGGCAAGTATGTCTGCGACGTCACTTACGACGGACAGGAGGTGGTGCTGCTCAAGGGAGGACGAGGCGGACTCGGTAACTTCCAGTTCCGTACTGCCACAAATCAGGCGCCCCGTTACGCACAGCCGGGCGAACCGATGGAGGAGATGACCATCATCCTCGAGCTCAAGCTGCTCGCCGATGTGGGTCTTGTGGGGCTGCCTAACGCAGGCAAGTCAACTCTCCTTTCAGCCGTATCGAGCGCCCGTCCGAAGATTGCCAATTATCCCTTCACCACGCTCGAGCCTTCTCTCGGCATCGTGGACTATCGCGACCACAAGTCGTTCGTCATGGCTGACATCCCCGGAATCATCGAAGGAGCCAGCGAAGGAAAGGGTCTCGGACTGCGATTCCTCCGCCACATCGAGCGCAACTCGCTCCTCCTCTTCATGGTGCCGGGCGACACGGACGACATCAAGCGCGAGTATGAGCTGCTGAAGAGCGAGCTGGAGAAGTTTAATCCCGAGATGCTCAACAAGCACCGCGTACTCGCCGTCACCAAGTGCGACATGCTGGACGAGGAACTTATCGACATGCTTCGCGAGACATTGCCCGACGACCTACCCGTAGTGTTCATATCTTCAGTCACCGGACAGGGCATTCAGGAACTCAAGGACCTGCTTTGGCGCGAGCTTAACGCCGAGAGCAACAAGCTGCAGAGCATTACTTCGGAGGACATCATCGTACACCGCGACAAGGACATGACGCGCTTCCTTGCAGAGATGCAGGCTGAGGGCGAGGACGAAATTGAATACATTGACGAGGACGACATCGAGGACGCAGACGACTACGACGACCTTGACGACTTCGAATACGAGTACGAGGAGGACGGAAAGAATGACTAAAACGTCTCTCGAACTTCTTACTTACAACATTGGGGAGGGTGCTGCGGCATTCTCCACCACCCGTTGTGGCGCCGACGAAGCCGACCGCTATTCGTCATTCAACATCAACATGTACTGCGGAGACAGCCCAGAACACGTTTCGGCATGCCGTCAGCAGCTCTCCGAAGCCATCGGCATCGCATTGCCCAACATCATCGTGCCCCACCAGGTACACGGCACCGAGACGCGAATCATCGGCAGCGAATATCTCGCCCTGCCGCAGAACATCAAGGACATGCTCATCGACGGCGTGGATGCGGTGATGACCAACATGGAGGGAGTGTGCGTGGGAGTTTCCACGGCCGACTGCATACCTATATTATTATATGACGAAGAACATCGCGCCGTCTGCGCCATACACGCCGGATGGCGTGGCACGCTGGGCAGAATAGCGCACAAGGCTTTGGAAGAAATGCGCATCGCCTATCACACCGAGCCTGAGAAGCTGAAAGCCATCATCGGTCCAGGCATCTCGCTCAAGAATTTCGAGGTGGGCGACGAGGTGTACGCAGCCTTCGAGCAAGCCGCCTTCGACATGGAAGCGATAGCCGAACATCAGATAAAGCGCTGTCCGGACGCCACCGACCCGTCAAAGGCATTCCAGCAGAAATGGCACATCAATCTGCCCCTTGCCAACCGCAACATCCTGGAGCACATGGGCGTGAAGCCCGAAAACATCATCCAGAGCGATGTCTGTACGTATGACAGTACAGACCGATTCTTCTCAGCACGCCGCCTCGGCACTGAGTCGGGCAGGATTTACACCGCCATTTATTTAAAGTAAAAATCCAGAAAATCAAGTCATTGTGAAAATCAGATCTCTCCTTCTTTCTTTCGCCGTTGCCATCACAACGACAGCTTCCACACCAGTAAAGCAGCAGTTCTCCGCTGCCGAACAGCAGCAGATATCCATCGCCACGCCCGGACTATTCAAAAGTTATGACGCGTTCAACTTCGACTTCGGCACGCTTCGCGATAACGATTACTCGTTTCCGCTGCCCGTAGGCAAAGCCACTGCCCGCAAGAACGGCTCTGTGGAGATTGTCACAAAGGAAGGCGACGCCGTGAAAGCGATGTTCGAGGGAACTGTGCGCCTCTCACGAAAGACTCCAGACCTTGGCAATGCCATCGTCATCCGCCACCGCAACGGACTGGAGACCGTCTATGGCAACAATGCCGAGAACCTCGTTGACGTCGGTGCGCACGTCAAGGCAGGACAGACCATAGCCATCGTTGGCGAACGCGACGGCAAGGTTTATTGCGACTTCAGCATCATGGTGAACGGCGGACGCATCAATCCTACGTCCGTTGTAAACCTCAAGAACCATCATCTGAAGCGCCAGACGCTTCTCTTCGAGAAAAACGGAGCCTATGTGAATGTGTCGACACTCGGCGACAAGTCGGAGTTTGAGGAGACGAAAGAGGAGATGAAGCTGGACGAGCTGTTCGCCAAATCCAACACGTTCAAGTGGAACTTGGAGAAGATGCGTGAGGAAGCATGGGCTTATCCTTTGCCCGGAGCCAAGGTTATCAGCCCCTACGGAGGCAAGCGTCGTCACTCCGGCGTAGATCTCAAGACCAAGCCTAACGACGAGATACATGCAGCCTTCGATGGCGTGGTGACACGTTCAGGTCCTCACTACGGCTACGGCAACTGCATCGTCATCCGCCACAGCAACGGACTGGAGACGCTTTATTCTCACCAGTCGCGCAATCTCGTCAAGGTAGGCGACAAGGTTAAGGCAGGTCAGGTGATAGGTCTGACGGGCAGAACGGGCAGAGCCACCACCGAACACCTTCACTTCGAGACGCATTTCAAGGGTCGCCGCTTCAATCCCAATCTCATCTTCGACCACAACTCAAAGCAGCTTCAGAAGTCAACTATCACCTTCACGAAGGGCGGAGGAGTGACATCGAAGCAGAATTAAGCCGTACCACCTGCAAAAGCAAGAGGGTGTCAAAAGTAAAGGAATAGGGAGGAAAGGCTTTGACAAAAACCTTTATCCACAATCCGCTTATGGGCGCAAATCCTATCGGATTTAAATAAAAGGCTTTACATTAGGTCTTACGAGAACCAGTTCTCGACAACCTAACGTAAAGCCTTTTATTTGTGCACAGCACGCGCCCATAAGCGGAAAAAACAAAGAAAAACACAAACGGGTGGCTCCCGCCATCCGAATTTTGAGTTAGGAATTTTGAGTTTTGATTTATTCTCGGCTTCGTCTCCGATTATGAATTATTCAGTTTTGAATTGGAAGATTTCATCCTATTAATTCAAATGAACAATTCATAATGCGCCTTAGCGCACAATTCCTCGCTCGGCTTTGCCGCTTGCCTAAGCAAGAATTCAAAACTCAAAAATTCCTAATTCGGACGGCGGGTGCCGTCCGCTACCTTGTGTTTTTTATGTTTTTCTTTTGTTGGCACAGTGATGCTCCAGCATCACCCATCCTCCAAACGGTATCATGAACCCGTAGGGTGTGACAACAAAAGGCATGTGGATAAAGGTTTTTGTTAAAGCCCTGCCTTATACAGCAGATAGACTCGCAGATAAATTCCTGTTTATCGGTTAGTTTGCCAGACAATATTTGCATTTCTAACGCTCAATACTCCCAGTTGAGCGCACAACAAAATCTTTGGTGCGAAATTCTTGAGTTTTGAGCGATTTGAGATAACAAACTTATACACAGCATGTTATATGATTTCTGAGCGAAGCGTTATGAAATCAGACTTGTAAAAGAGCCGTTTTCTTCTGCAATAGCGCCACTTTTACATTCCAATAGTGCCCCTATTATCATACAATAGCACCACTTTTACACTCTAATAGTGGCAGTATCGGAATGTAAAAGCGGCGCTATCGAATGGCGTGGGTGCTGTTTGCGCAGCAAAACACCATAAAAACAGCTTTTCGATTCTCTATAATTGATTTTTATTTTGTAACAGGTTTTTACTCCTTGTACGATATTTGCATGGCAAGAAATCAGAAATTTTTTAAACTCCGTACCACCTGCAAAGCAAAGGCCGCTGGAGGACATTACTGTCTCCAACGGCCTTATTGGGGTTATCCCAAAATTCAACTAACCTCATAATCTAACTAAAACCTACCACTAAAGATTATTCGCATAATTAATAAGTGTGGGTGTTTTTCTATACCAATATCTATAACTAAAACTACTAACCTTTATCTATAACTTACGATTGCAAAGTTAGTGAGAATCCAAGATTTTGAATTTAATTTATCGTTCATCGGATATCAGAAATGTTTCTCTATAATTTTTTTTGCTATATTTCGTTCATAAAACGAATAAAATGTGTAATTTTGGCGTATCATAAAACCCACACCCTACAATAAGCTATTACGAACAACGATAATTACTTAAAGACTAACTTTCATGAAAGGTCATTCGCATAGACGGCTCTATGCCATATATTTATTATTATTCACGACAACATTCACGTTCCTCTTCAGTTCCTGCTCCACGAAGGAAAAAAAGCGGTTCGTCATCGGTGTGTCGCAATGCTCGGAAGACGTTTGGCGAGAGAAGCTGAACGAAGAGCTGCGCATCGCAGCACTATATTATAATAATGTGAAACTTGACATCAAGTCAGCCAATGACGATGTCAAGATGCAGACGCAGCAGATTGACGCCTTCGTCAATGAGGATGTCGACCTTCTTATTGTGGCGCCTGGTCAGGTGAGCATATCGCCAGCCATCGACCGTGCCTACGAGAAAGGCATCCCCGTGATAATCTTCGACAGACGCACACGATCGGACAAATACACGGCATACATCGGTGCAGACAACCGTAAGATAGGTTCTGACATGGGACGCTTCCTCTCTTCAGCGGGCGTAAGCGACGTGGTGGAGCTGTGCGGACTCTCGTCTTCGTCACCTGCCATAGAGCGTGCCGACGGTTTCGAGAGCATCGCAAACGGTAAGAACAAAATCAACCTTGTGAAGAAACTGTATGCCGACTGGACGGAGAAGGGCGCCTATCACGTGGTGGACTCGATGCTTTCCGCCACCCCACCCCACTTCACGTGCATCTTCGCACATAACGACCGCATGGCAGTGGGCGCACGAAAGGCTTGCCAGAAGCACGGTTTGGACATCAGCCGCATTCGCTTCTGCGGCATAGACGCCATGCCCGAAGAGGGCGGCGGCATGCAGCTCATAAGCGAGGGCAAGCTGTTCGCATCCTACACCTACCCCACACGTGGCGACGAGGTGATGCAGCTCGCCATGAACATCCTTACGGGCAAGAAGTATGAGCGCGAGAATCTGCTGGCTTCGGCTCTCGTAACGCACGAAAACGCAAGCGTGCTGCTCATGCAGTATGACGAGACCGTAAGACAGCAGAGCCGTCTTGCTACGCTTCGCTCGAGAGTGGACAAGGCTGCAAGCGACTTCCAGACTCAGAGAGTGTACCTTATAATACTTGTCAGCTTCCTCATATTGCTGATTGTGGCATGTGCCCTTGCCGTCAACGCATACCGCACAAAGGCTCTCATCAACCGAAAACTGAAGGAGGCTGTAAAGCGTCAGGAGCAGCTTACCAAGGAGATTGAGGACATGACGCAGCGCCGTCTGCAGTTCTTCACCAACGTCAGCCATGAGCTTCGCACGCCGCTTACGCTCATCGCAGGACCGACGGAGCAGTTGCTGGAAGACCCTACGGTGAAGGCACCGCACCGATCAATGCTTGAGATGATACACCGCAACACGCATCTTCTCCTACAGCTCGTGGGCGAAATCCTCGACCTGCGCAAGGTGCAGACCAACAAGGCGGAGCTGGTTCTCAACCGTTTCGACCTGCAAAAGGCTCTCACGCTGTGGTCGGAGGACTTCCGTACCATCGCCATCAGGCGCAAGCTCACCATCACTGTGGACACGTCAACAGTGAAGGAGGAGCCTATCATCATTGCAGACCGCGACAAGATTTCGCACGTCTTCTTCAATCTGATGTCCAACGCCCTCAAGTATACACCAAAGGGAGGAAGCATCAACATATCCTTGGCATACACCAACCATACATACACCATCAAGGTGAGCGACACGGGAAAGGGTGTGGCGAAGGACGAACTGCCGCGCCTCTTCGAGCGCTTCTATCAGGCTCGAGGCGCAGAAGGCGGCACGGGCATAGGTCTGTCCATCGTCAAGGCGTTCGTGGAGCTGCATAAGGGCGAGGTGCACGGAGAAAGCGAGGAAGGCAAGGGACTTACCATCGTGGTCAGTCTGCCCGACTCGCAGCCGGGTTACGACCCCGCAAAGGACGTGGAGGAAAAGCCGACAGCAGAGAAGGGTCTCATTGACGACAATTATGTTACCACCAGCATCAGCGCCAAGGAGTCGGCAGAGCGCATCACCAACGCCGAAGACTTCGACCATGACCGTCCGCTCGTGCTCATCATTGACGACAACGAAGGCATGCGCTCATACCTCCACTCCATACTAAAGCAGAAATACAACATCTCGGAGGCAGCCAACGGAAAGGAAGGACTGGAGAAGGCGCGCCGCGAGGTGCCCAAGCTCGTGGTCTGCGACGTGATGATGCCGGTGATGGACGGACTGGAATTTACACGCCAGCTGAAGGCCGACACCGCCACATGCCACATCCCCGTCATCCTGCTCACGGCTCGTTCGCTGACCGAACAGCGCGAAGAGGGCTACGGCACGGGTGCCGACTCATACCAGACGAAGCCGTTCTCAGGTTCTGTATTGCTTGCCCGCATTGACAATCTGCTGCGCTCACGCTCCATGCTGCGCTCCATCTTCTCCGGTTCCACCGAAGAGAAGGAGGAGGAGAAGAGCCTCAACACGCTGGACCAGACGTTCATCGGCAGACTGCGCGAGGTGATGCAGAAGAACATGGGCGACTCAGAATATTCCGTAGAACGCCTCGGCGCAGACGTCGGACTCTCACGCGTGCAGCTTTATCGCAAGGTGAAGGCGCTCACGGGACAGACTCCCGTGGAACTCCTGCGCAAGGCACGCCTCGAAAAAGCAAAGAAACTGCTCGTCAAGACCGAACGTTCCGTAGCCGAAATTGCCTACGAAGTGGGATTCACATCACCCTCTTACTTCAACAAATGCTTCAAGGACGAGTTCGGAATGAGTCCTGGAGAATCACGTTAACATTATAACAAGGACATATAATCAAGAGTGTGCCGGACGGAAGAAAATACCGTCCGGCACTTTTTTTGTTTTTAATTTACAAGCTTACAAGACTAACATAGGAGGCTATGGCGTCTCGCCGTAGCCACACAGCCTCCCATAGCAAAAGCTCACTCTGCATACGCATCCTTACATATTCTAACGCCAATAAACTCACACTCTATTAACTGTTCGTGGGTGTGGGGCTACGGCGAGACGCCATAGCCTCCTATGTTTGTACTGCTGATTCATATTATATATTACCGACAAGCTGCAATTTTCAATCATTTAAGCAGATAGTTAGAGCAAATTTGTTTCATGTAACGTATATGTAATCCGTTGAACGATTTGTGTATTATGTATTACTGCACATTCACTAACTTTGCATCGTAATCAAAAGAAGAAGTGATTCTCAGATAGATTTGTTTTAGTATTAAGTTAGTAATAAGATTGTTGTTTTAGTTAGTTAATTTAGTAAGAGGTTTTAAATGAGTTAGTCGAAATAATTTAATGATCAGAAATAACACAAAAAACGAGGGACAGGATTTTTATTCTCCTGCCCCTCGTTTATTATTTATATCATCAATAATTTTTGTTCTGCTTATACAGTCCCGGCACATAATAGAGCTGGTTGTACGGTATCGGATAGAACTCGTTCTTGCCTGCCGTGTAATGGGCATCCTTCAGGTATGTGGCATAGGTCTGTCCGTCATACACATCCTTCTGCTCATTGGCGAAGTAAGCATTGAGCGTCTTGGAAGCAATGCCCCAGCGACGCAGGTCGAAGTAGCGTCCGTTCTCCATTGCCAACTCCAGTCGGCGTTCCCAACGCAGACACTTGCGCGCCGTCTCCTTGTTCTGGAAGTAAGTCTCAGGATAGAGGGCGATGTCACACTGGTCCTTGGCGTATGCGATGTGCTTGTCTATGGAGTTCTTGGCACGCTGACGGATATCGTTGATGATGTCACGAGCCTCCATGAGTTGGTCTGTCTCGATAAGAGCCTCAGCACGCATAAGCATCACGTCGGTGTAGCGGAACACATAGTCGTTCATTGCGAAAGCCTGCCATGATCCGTTGTAGGTCTCGCCCTTAGAGCGCTGCGGCACTTCCTTCATTGAGCAGTAGTAGCCGTAAGTGTTAGGCGTGCGGCTGTTTGCCTTTGTGAGCGTATATTCCTTTTCATACTTGTATGGGAAAGTCGGCATACCGACAGTGTGGAACAAGCGCGGATCCCATTTCTGGTTATTCGGCTTGCCGTTAACCGGATAGTCGATGTGCTTGTTGTAGTCATCAAACTCAGGCAGACCATTCTTTGTCTTGAATGCACTCACAAGGTCCTGTGACGGTTTGTGGAAATCCCATCCGCATGACCACATACCCCATACACCATTAAGCACATTGCTCCAGTTGGCACGACCGAATGTTGTGTTGTCTTCCTTATAGTCAGAAGTCTGTACGGCGAAGATGCTTTCCTTGCTGTTCTTCTTTTCGGGAAGGAAGATGTCGCCATAGTCTTCCAGATAGCCATAGTTGGGGTCGTCCTTCACCACCTTGGTGTATTCCACCACCTTCTGCATATATTCCTTATTGATGTGGTCGTAGCCGTTGGTGGCCTCGTAGCCGTCGCCGTATGCGAGGGTGAGGTAACACTTGGCGAGGTACGCCGCAGCAGCAATCTTGTTTGCGCGGTTCGGCTCCTTCTGCACATCGGGCAGCACGTCGTAAGCCTCCTTGAAGTCATTAATGATCTTACCGAACAGTTGTTCGTACGTAAACTCGTCGTTGCGTGTCTGTTCCTGAAGTTTGTTCTTTGCGACGTTCTCGTCTATCCAAGGCACCTGACGGAACATGGTGATGAGCTTGAAGTAGAAGTGTGCGCGGAGGAACTTCACCTCAGCCACACGCTGCTTCGTCATTTCCGCACCAAGCTTGCTGTCGCCATACTGCTCAAGCGAGAGCAATGCGCGGTTGCAGCGGCTCACAGCGCAATAGAGGCGATACCAGAGTTCGTCAAACTCGCCGGGCGTGGAAGTCATTGTAGACCATATCTCCATGGGATGATAGCCCGTGTCGGTGGTTCCTGAACCGCCCTTCAAGCAATCGTCTGACGACAAGTCGCCGTAAGGCCAAAGGTTGAACGGATAAGAGTACCAGCAGTCGCCGAGCATGGCGTATGCTGAAGTCACCATTTCATCGGGACGACTGAAAGCCTTGTCCTCATCAATGACTCCCTTCGGTGCCTCATCGAGGAAATCGCTGCATGATGTTGTAGTGCCGAGAGTCAGCATCGCTGCGAATATGTATTTATATATATTTTTCATTGTTTATGCTGTTTTTTAATGTTTGGATTTCGTGTGATATCATTCTCTACTTAGAAGCTAACCTGCAGTCCGAACGACACTGACGAAGAGTGAGGATAAGCCCAGTTGGGATTCTCGGGGTCAGAGATGGTGAAGCTGTTGCTCTTCCATGTGAAGACGTTCTGAGCAGACACATACACACGTGCCGATGTCATGTTCAGTTTCTTCAGCAGCGAGTCTGCGAAGTTATATCCCAGCTGCAGCGAACGAAGCTTCATCCAGTTGCCATGCTCCACGAAGTAAGACGATGCACGTCCTTCGTCGCCGGTGTTGTTTGTGGTAAGAGCAGGGATAGAAGACGAAGTATTGTCCTTAGTCCAAGCGCCGAGCATGCGGTTGCCCTTGTTGCTTCCAGCATCGGTGATGCTCCAGAAGTCGGTCTGGAATTTCTGGTTGTTATATACATCCACACCGCAGACCCCCTGGAAGAACATCGAGAGGTCGAAGTTCTTGTAGCCGAGCTGTACGTTCAGACCCCAGTTGAAGTCGGGTACCGGATTGAAAATCCAAGTCTGGTCATTGGCGTCTATAGATCCGCTCTTGTCGAGGTCAGCATATTTCAGACCGCCTACACGTGCGTTAGGCTGTCCGGAAGCCTTCACTTCCTCTTCGTTCTGATAGAGTCCTTCCACCACGTAGCCCACGATTGATCCATAAGGCTGCTTTGACTGCACGAGGTTCTCCTTCATTGTGTGTGCATACGAGCCGGTGGTTGTGGAAGGCAGGTATGTAACCTTGTTGCGGAAGAAGTCGAAATTGGCAGACACGTCGTAGCGCAGACCGTACTTTGTGGTGTGGCGATAACCTACGTTTGCCTCCATACCCACGTTGCGGAGCGACGGACCGTTCGACCAGGTTGAGCCGCCCTCACCCACAGCACCAAGGAAAGCCGGCGAGATGAGCATATCCTTCACATCCTTGATGTATGCGTCCACGTTTCCATAGAGTTCCTGATTCAACAGCAAGAAGTCGGCACCCACGTTATACTGTATTGTTGTCTCCCACTTCAGATTATCATTTCCAGTCTGTGTGGCGCGGAAGCCTGAAGGGAATATGCCCGTGCCTTGACGATATAGGTCGTAAGCTGCGGACGTTACGCGGTCTAAACCGTAGTCAGCGACATAGAGTCCGTAGCGGGCTGTGTTGGATATCTCCTGATTACCGGTCTTACCCCACGATGCACGAATCTTAATATCATCAATCCACGATGCCTTGAGGTTCTTTGAAAGACGATAACCGAGTGTGGCAGCCGGGAAGTTACCATAGCGGTTGTTCTTACCGAAGCGTGAGCTGCCGTCGCGACGTATTGTGAACGAGGCGAGAACGAGGTCCTGCCAGTTATAGTCCACCTTTCCGAAGAACGAAGCCAATGTATATCCTGATCCGACACCTGTGGCACGTTCGATGCCCGTAGCAGCATCAGGCCACATATAGTCCTTGTCCTCTATCACGAATGTCTGGGCGTAGGCACCCATATCCTCCACTGTCTGCTTGTGAAGCTCCATACCTGCAAGCACCGTGAAGTCATGGTCGCGTGCTATCTTGAAGTTGTAGTTGGCCGTGTTACTCCATGTCCAGCGAACGTCGTCATGGGCAGAGAGTGTTGTGCTCGGAATATCATTGTTCACAATGTCCGACTTGAATGTATGGGTCATTGAGTGAATGAACGAGTGATAATAGTCGAGTCCGAAGTTGGAGCGGAGCACAAGACCCTTCAGTGGTTTCACGTCCACGTAAGCATTGCCGAAGACACGCCATATCTTCTGGGCGTTGTCGCGATTCATATACATCTCGCGCAGAGGATTCTGACGGTCGCTCATGCCACCCACCGGACCGGCGAACGTCGTGCCGTCCTCCTCATACACGGGTACGGTAGGCGACATCTTCAGTGCATTCTCCATCGGTGCGCAGTCCACCTGCTTTGAGTAAGTGACTGTGGCGTTCTCGCCGACGCTTACTATCTTGTTGACATTGTATGTAGAATTAAATCGGGCAGAGAAGTTCTCGAAGTTTGAATACTTCAATATACCGTCGTTTTTCTTGTATCCAGCAGAGAAGAGGCCCGTGAACTTATCAGTAGCTCCAGAAAGAGAGAGGTCGTAGCTCTGCATGAAACCGGTGCGCGAAATCTCGTCGAGCCAGTCGGTATCGGACAGTCTCATCGTCTTCTTGGCATTGATATATCCGTCGTAAGCTCCGTTTACGGTATATGTGTTGTAGCTATTGGTAGCCGGATTATATGCCTTGATGGTGCGTCCGGTGGCAGCATTGAGGTCCAGACCGTAGTTGCGGGCATAAGCCACGGGGTCGATGCCGTCGTTAAGGGCAGCCTGAGCCATGGCGCTTGCATATTCAGTGGTGTTGCAGAGCTTCATCATAGACTGCGAGTTGTAGAACTGCGCCGTAAGATTTGTTGAAAAATCAACGTTCAGCTTGCTACCCTTCTTGCCACGCTTTGTTGTGATGATGATAACACCGTTGGCTGCACGCGAACCATATATTGAAGCTGAAGCGGCATCCTTGAGCACCTGCATGCTTTCAATATCGTTCATGTTAAGCGAATTGAGGGCTGTTGTCGTAGGTACGCCGTCAATTACGAAGAGCGGATCCTGCGAAGAATTGAACGAACCGATACCACGTATGCGGACTGTTCCTGCTCCAATAGGCGAACCGTCTGTGGTGATGGTCATGCCCGGCACCTTACCCTGCAGCGAGCGCATAGGGTCTGTATCGGCAGACGACTTGAGGTCTTTGGTGCTTACCACCGACACCGATCCCGTCAAGTCTGCCTTACGCTGTACCTGATAACCGGTCACCACCACCTCATTGAGCACCTCGGAATTGTCCTGAAGCACAATCTTGAGATTTTCGCCAGCCTTTACTTCCAGATCCTTACATCCTATATAAGAGATGACAAGGGTCTCACCGGGCTTTACATTCAGTTTGAAGTTGCCGTCAATATCGGTAACCGTACCAATGTTGGAGGTTCCCTTCACCTTTACAGACGCGCCGATGATCGGCTCACCCGTATTATCGGTCACCGTTCCGCCGATGCCGTCAGTCTGAGCATAAACGCCAGAGCCTGCGAGCATGAGCATACTTACTAAAGCGACTTTTGCCTTTTTCATAAGATATACGTTTTATGTTGTGGTTTAAGTTATTTTATTTTCTATTTTTTATCAAAATTGGTTTTTAGCCTTTCAAGAAGAGCGGCTGTCAAGAGCTGCATCTTCTTCTCGCTTGCAAAATTAGAAAACATAAAAAGAGTGATATTTCATGAATCGTTCACAAAATATCACTCATGTAACATGTAACAACCGTTGACATGATAGTCAAAAATGTTGAGTACCTTATTATTTTACCTTACGATCCTATACCTTAAGTTTCTCTCTTACGTCTGTCGGATACTTGTCATACTGCTTCTTAAAGCATGACGAGAAGTAGCCTGGGGTGGCAAATCCCACTTCATTGGCTATCTCCGAAACAGTCTTGTCGGTGGTCTTAAGCAGCTGCATGGCTCGCTTGAGGCGTGTTTCGCGCAGAATCTCCACTGGAGTCATTCCGGTCAGCGCCTTCACCTTGCGATAAAGCTGCACACGGGAAAGTCCCATTTCATCGCCGAGAGCTTCTATTTTGAGGTTGGTATTGCCCATGTGCTTATCCATTGCCTTGAGGAATGTGTCAAGAAAATGGCGGTCAGGCGACGGGGCTTTGTCTTCAACGACAGGCTTGTCGGCTTCCTTTTCTGCCTTGAAGAGCTGGCGTAGCTTCTGTCTGTTGGCAAGAAGCGAGGCTATATTGGCAAGAAGCAGGTCCACGCTGAACGGCTTTGTCATATACATGTCAGCTCCTGTCTGCAGTCCTTCGATGTGTTGTTGCTCGCTGCTGCGTGCCGTAAGCAGCAACACGGGGATGTGGCTTGTCGCTTCATGCTGCTTCAGCCGCGTGCAGAACGTCAGCCCGTCCATCACGGGCATCATCACGTCAGACACGACAATGTCTGGCACGCTCTCCACGGCAAGCTTCAGTCCGCTCTGTCCGTCAGCCGCCTCTATAACGTAATAGCGGTCGAGCAGCAGCGTGCGCAGATAAGCACGCATATCGGCGTTGTCGTCCACGATGAGCACAGTGGCAAGTTCGTCCGTATTGTCATTTATAAGCGAGTCGTGCCGGCTTTCCTGCACCGACTTCATACTTGCAAGAATCTGCTCTTCTGTGACAGCGGTGGTGTCGTCTATGGTGTTGCGGTTCTCACGACGGAACTGCAGGACGTTCCCCACTACGCTCTGCAACTGCTCCACATTACGCTGTATGATGCTGATGAGCTGCTTTGCGTCGCCCTTTCCTTCAGCAAGCTGACCCACTGGTCCGGCTATGAGCGTCAGCGGAGTGCGCAGCTGGTGTGAGGCATTGGTGAAGAAGCGGGTCTGCTCGTCGTTCATTTCGCGCATGCGGCGGTTGGCACGACGCACGGCACGCACGGCTCGCCATATAGTAATGACAGCCACAACCAAGAGCAGGATTACGAGCAACGACACCACAAGCAGCGTACGCTGTGTCTGATAAAAGCCGAGATAAGCCTCCAGCTTCGACTGGATGGTGGCAAGATACTGGTTCTGCTTCATCAGCGAATGGGTGGTCAGCGATATGTCCGCCACGTTCTGCGGCGTTATGACAATGCTCCTCATATTGTTGATGCGCTCGTAGGGCTTGCCTTCGAGTATGCGCAGTGCAAGAGCTATAACCTCCTCGCCATGAGTAGGATATATGTAAGAAGCGCTTAGTCTGCCTTGCTGTACGGCGTCAATGCCCTCACCTGGCAGTCCGTCGATACCAAGGAAGCGGATGTCACGCTCCTTGTGCAACTCTTTCGCTGCATCGTAAGCGCCCATGGCAGCAAGGTCGCTATGACAGAACACGATGTCCACATCCTTGCCGTCCTTTATCCACTGTCGCATAATGCGCTTGCAGTCGTCATACGACCATTGGCTCGGCACATGATGATAATCTATATTAGGATATTGGCTGACGGCATTGCTGAAACCTGCGTGACGTTGCGTTGCCGGTGAAATTTCCAGCGGGCCGGTCATCTCCAGCACCACGGGCCGTCGTCCGTCCGTCACAACACTGTCGCGGCAGAGCATAGCGGCATATTCGCCCATCATGCGTCCTGCCTCCACATTGTCTCCACCTATGTAGGCAGCATAATCCTTCATGGCGGTGATACGGTCAAAAAACACTATCGGAATGTTCTTCTTGCGGGCACGCTGCAGGCTACGGTCAAGAGCATGATAGTCGTTAGGCGACACCACGAGCAAGTCTACTCCCTCATCCACAAGACTGTCTATCTGCAAACACTGCCGCTCGTTGTTGTTGTCCGCATTCTTGATAATCACCTTCACGTCATTGTCGTAAAGATGTTGGGCTGAGAGCATCTCGTTGTTGGCTTTTTCTCGCCATCTTCCGCCAACACACTGCGACACACCTATCTTATATTTATAATGTGAAGAACAGCCCGTGAGCGCGAGAAGGGCCACAAGTATTATAAGTAATGTATTATAGGTTTTATGTATCATATATGAATGTAAGGTTTAATTGGTTATTTTCTTCAAGAAACAAAGTTAATGATTTTCTCAATATATATACTTCAAAAAAACAGACAAATAAGTCAATTATTGTTTCATTAGGCGATATCTATAAGTTTAGGAAACATAAGTAACATACACATTCTGGCAGATTATGTAAATTTGCACAAGGAAAACCTAAGCCTATAATAGGGCTAATGCGATTCTGATTATTCTAAAAACCTACAAATAATATGAACAAGACATTCCTCAGCCGCAATGCGGCAGCATCGCTTCTTCTTGGGGTTGCCATGACAGCCTCAGCCCAAGCAACCAAGTTTCTCAGTAGCAACCATTGCATTTATCGCGTGGACAATTCGCAGAAAGTCCTGCTCTTACCGGTGCAGGAGAAGGCTGAGATGTGCAACGTCAAGGTGATTGACGGCAACAGTCAGGTGAAGGCACTCAACATCCGCCTCGCTTCCAACCACATCGACTATTATGTGCCGCTCTACATCAGCGAGTTCAAGGACAGCAAGAACATCTCGCTCGACATCCATGTGAACGGCACATATCGTAATGACGGTGGCATTTCGAGCTTCACATGCTGGAATAACATGAAGTATGCCGACTCATACGACATGACAAATACAGAGCTGTATCGTCCCGTCTATCATCATACACCGACATACGGATGGATGAACGATCCTAACGGCATGTTCTACAAGGACGGCGTGTGGCATCTCTACTTCCAGTACAATCCCTACGGATCGCAGTGGGAAAACATGACTTGGGGACACTCTACATCAACCGACCTTATGCACTGGAAGTTTGAGGGTACTCCAGTTCAACCCGATGCTTGGGGCACAATATTCTCAGGTTCGGCTGTTGTGGACCACAACAACACTGCCGGATTCGGCAACGGAACAGTGGTGGCTATGTATACGTCGGCTGGCGAAAACCAGACACAGAGCCTGGCATACAGCACAGACAACGGCAAGACATTCACAAAGTATGAAGGCAACCCAATAATTACAAGCAATACGCCCGACTTCCGCGACCCGCACATGTTCTGGAACGATGACATCAAGAAATGGAACATGATTCTCGCTGAGGGTCAGCACATGAACATCTATTCGTCTGACGACCTCAAGGCGTGGAAGCTCGAAAGCCAGTTCGGTGCAGAATACGGCAATCACAGCGGCGTTTGGGAATGTCCGGACCTTATGAAGTTGCGTGTGCGCGGCACTGACAAATACAAGTGGATGCTCATTTGCAACATCAATCCTGGCGGACCGTTCGGAGGTTCTGCCACACAGTACTTCGTGGGCGACTTCGACGGAAAGAAGTTCACATGTGAGACAGCACCCGAGGTGACACGATGGATGGACTATGGCAAGGACCATTACGCCACCGTCACCTTCGACAATGCTCCTGACGGACGCCGCGTGGCTATGGCATGGATGAGCAACTGGCAGTATGCCAACCAGGTGCCAACCAAGCAGTATCGCTCCGGTAACTCCATCCCGCGCGACCTCGACCTCTACGAATATGAAGGCAACACATACTGCGGCGTGACTCCCTCACCTGAGTTGAAGGCTGCACGTCCCAAGAAATCCACAAAGACGCTGAGCGAATCATGCGAAATGGTGGTTACGCTCAAGGGCAATGCCACCATCACACTCTTCAACGAACTTGGCGAGAAAGTGGTAATGACGTATGACGACAAAATCCGCACTTTCTCAATGGACCGCACAAAGAGCGGACAGAAGGACTTCAGTGACGACTTCGCCGCACTGACCACTGCTCCCGTACACGGCAAGATGACACAGCTGCGACTCTTCATCGACCGCAGCAGCATCGAGGCTTTCGACGCTGAAGGACGCATGGCAATGACCAACCTCGTGTTCCCAACCAAGCCTTACAACAAAGTAAGCATCAAGGGTAAGGGCAAATACGTGGTATATAATCTGAAATAATGACCGAATCGCTCAGAATATAGTATTGTTACATTGATTGCATAAATGTTGTATGATACACTTTTTACAATCAGATGAAACATTTTTTATATTCTGAGCGATGCTGAATATATAATTTTGCAGCAGATTTGACAAGCAAAGCTAATAACTAAATAAATACATATTCAACAAATGGGAAACTCCAACTCAAGCAAAATAACGCTTATCCCGGTGATGATCGCATTCTTCACCATGGGCTTTGTCGACTTGGTCGGCGCAGTATCAAATAACATGCAGGAAGACTTCGGTCTGTCTGATTCGGCAGCCAACTTCTTCCCCTCGCTCGTGTTCTTCTGGTTCCTTATCTTCTCCGTGCCCACGGGTATGCTGATGAACAAGATAGGACGCAAGAAGACCGTGCTCCTCTCCATCATCGTAACAACGCTGGCAGTGTTCCTGCCGCTCTTCGATAGCTTTATGCCAACAAAGGAGAGCCAGCTCTGGCTGATGTACGTTTCGTTCTCGCTCCTCGGCATCGGCAACGCCATCATGCAGACTTCCATCAATCCGTTAGTGACAATGCTCGTCAAGGGACACTTGGCATCCACTCTCACCTTCGGACAGTTTGTCAAGGCCATCGCATCGTTCATCGCTCCGCTCATCGCAGCATGGGGCGCCACCACCACAGCTCCGATTCTCGGACTCAGCTGGCGCATCCTCTTCCTGCTGTTCTTCGTGATAGGCCTTATCGCCACACTCTGGCTCGGCATGACACACATCGAGGAAGAGCCTCTCGAGGACAAGGCTTCAGGCTTCGTTGACTGTCTGAAGATGCTCGGATCGCCCATCATCCTGCTCTCGTTCATCGGCATCATGTGCCATGTGGGCATCGACGTCGGCACCAACGCTGTGGCTCCGCGAATCCTCCTCGAGCGTCTCGGCACTGACACCGACACGGTGAGCAAGTTCGAGTATGCCACCAGCATCTACTTCGCATTCCGTACACTGGGATGCTTCACCGGATCAATCATCATGCGCAAGCTCAACATCCGCACATTCTTCACCATCATCGTCCTTATGATGGGCGTGGCAATGGCTGGCTTCGTATTCGGCACAGAGAAGTGGGAGCTTTGGGCTGCCATCGCCCTCGTAGGCTACGGCAACTCCAACGTCTTCTCCATCGTCTTCTCACAGGCCATGCTCTCAGCACCCGAGAAGAAGAACGAGGTGTCTGGTCTGATGATCATGGGACTCTTCGGCGGCACCATATTCCCCCTCTTCATGGGATTCGCAAGCGACGCTGCCAAGGCTTCAGGCGCACTGTATCCGCAGGTTTGGGCTGCTGTAGTAATGGCAGTGGGCGTAGCATACCTGCTGAGCTACATCCCCAAGGTTAAGCAATAAAAAAACTAAAAGCCAAATTATATTATGGAAAAGAAATATGTAGTAGGACTCGGCGAAGCGCTCTGGGATGTGCTTCCCGAAGGTAAGAAGCTCGGCGGCGCACCTGCCAACTTCGCTTTTCACGCAGGTCAGTTCGGCCTCAACTCTATAGCTGTCAGCGCTCTCGGCGAGGACAAGCTCGCAGAAGAGACCATACAGCAGCTCGAAGAGAAGAACTTGCAGTACTGCATGCCGCGCGTGCCCTACCCCACCGGCACCGTGCAGGTGACTCTCGACAACGAGGGCATACCCACATACGACATCAAGGAGAACGTGGCTTGGGACAACATCCCCTTCAACGATGACGTGAAAGCCATTGCAGAGAACACACGCGCCGTCTGCTGGGGTTCGCTGGCACAGCGCAACGTCGTAAGCCGCGAGTCGATATACAAGTTCCTCGACGCTACGCCGAAGGACTGCATGAAGATTTTCGACATCAATCTGCGTCAGAACTTCTACACCAAGGAAGTGATCTGCGAGAGCATGAAGCGCTGCAACATCCTCAAGATTAACGACGAGGAGCTCGTACTCATCGGCCGTATGTTCGGCTATCCCGGCCTCGACATCGAGAACAAGTGCTGGCTGATTCTCGGCAAGTACAACCTCGACATGCTCGTGCTGACCTGCGGCACCAACGGCAGCTACGTCTTCACACCTGGATCGATGTCGTACCAGCCCACTCCGAAGGTGGAGGTAGCTGACACGGTAGGCGCCGGCGACTCATTCACAGGCACATTCTGCGCATCCATCCTCGCCGGAAAGCCCGTAACGGAGGCTCACAAGCTGGCGGTAAGCGTAAGCGCATACGTCTGCACACAGAACGGCGCAATGCCCATCCTGCCTGAGGAAGTGAAGGAAATGAAAGATTAGGAAGCCCATACGTAAAAGGTTATTATTGATAAAGGGTTAGGACGACGAATGATAAAAAGTCGTTCCTAACTCCTGTTTTTTTCTATCAATAAAAAGAATAGGATTATCTGTTTCTCTTATTCCGGCTTGATGCACGCTATATAATAAATAGGCAGATAAGTGACACCGTTTTTTGTTTCCACATTAATCCACCTCACCAGTCTTATTATTGTCGTAATAATAGAGATTGAATCCGTGCCAATATAAGTAAACTTACCATCCTATCGCAAGAATTTCAACAATGTGAGAAGATGGTCATACGCATGAATTCCGTTGATAAAGTATAGCATAATTACACTTTTCCTATATATTCGACGCCTAAAAACTACACTTTTCCTACATAGCCCTTGGGGCATGCGCACGAAAAAGGCTGTTTCGGAAATACATCCAAAACAGCCTCTGTTCTATTTGTTTTTACTTTTTTCAGTATTAATGTCGAGAACTTCATCGCGTTCGACGCACGCTCCATCCTCTCCTTGTGGGTAGCTCAGGCTATTTGCCATCGCCATCTCCCCACATTCCTATTGCAGCACTGGCTGCGAATAGGGTCATCATCATTGTCATCAACATAACCTTTTTACCTCTTTTTTGACTAATAAACCATTTACCTGACCTTTTGCCTAAGGTCTAATCACCTAATTGTCGACTTGAAGCATCGACTAAATACCATTGAGACGCTTGAGTTACCCTTAATCTTTTTTGTTTACCTTACTGACTAATACATTCATTGTTACCTTGTCTCAATCTTCATACCTTCTCTTCTTACCTGTATTCACTAATTACCTATCGTTACTAATCTCTTGCTAATCGTCTGTGTTATCCTTGATAATCCTTTCTACCTTCTGGCTAATACCTTTTCTTTTTACCTTTTAGTCATCCTTTCACTATACAATCTCAATACCTTCTGTGTTGTCATCCTCAATCTCTATACCTTACTATTAAATTACCTGATTACCTTTTTACCTTCTTTTTTACCTTTTCTCTCAAAGTTCTCTTATAGTCCTTTGTCTTCGGATGCCTCACGGTATCCTTGTTTTGACGATGCAAAGGTACGACTGTTTGGGCACACAAACAAGCTTTTTCGCCTGTTTTATCGTCTTTTCGCTGTTAATTTGACCTATATCAAAGAATATGTGTGCGTACACACGCAAATATAGTGTAAGAAGAGCGCAAATTTTGTGAATACATAGCAAAACCATTGTTTATGTCCTCCAATATCTTATATTTGCCTCTCTAACGCTCAATACTACGAGCTGAGCGGACAACGAAACACTTGATGCGAAATTCGTGAGTTTTGAGCGTGCAACGGCAGTATGCTTACGCACAACGAGTTAAGCGGTTTGCAGATCGTGTGTGCAATCTTTGGAAGAGCCAAACAGCCTTATTGACGTTGCTAAAGAGGCTCTTTAGCATTGCCATAGAGCCTCAACTAAGGAGCAAGAGAGGCTCTGTAGGCTTACAAAAGAGCCACTATGAGAGTGCTAAAGAGCCTATAAGGACAGGCAGATGTGTCGTTGGCGCTGCAAAACACCGTGAAAACGCCTTCAGAAATCTCTAAAATCAATTTTCTTTTTGTAACAAGTATTTACCGCTTGTACGATATTTGCATATCGTAAAAACACCTGCATCCCTTGCTTTCACAAGAAGATGCAGGCTGAAGCGGCATGGGGTATTATTATATTATGGATATGACCTTGTTCCTCCTATTATGCTACGTCAGGAGCAACCTCAGCTTTTGTGGTGTCCACCTCTGTTGAGTCAGAGAACATCATCATGGCTGTGTCGTCAGCGCTGGTTGCGCTTACTGTTGAGTCCTCAGCCTCTGTCTCTACGGGAGCGTCTGCCGGCTGTTCTGCAGGCTGATCAGCGGGCTGTTCTGCAGGTGCCACAGTGTCCACTGTTGTTGTGTCCTGCGGAAGTGAAGTGCTGAGACCAGACATAGAGGCGTTAGCGAATACGTTGCTTACTGATACCATTACGATAGCTGCGATAGCTGCAAAAAATAACTTCTTCATATGCGTAAATTTTTAAATTGTTAATATTATTATTGTTTACTGTTTAATGAACCCTGCCTGAACCATTCAGTTCGTTGCGTCGTTCGATTAATATAATGCAACGGGCGTGCCAAAACAACGCGCAAAAACTTAAATCATTGAATATCAACAATGTAAGAAAAATATCGCAAAAATAAAGAAGCGTGAAAGTGGGGAAAAGTGTGGAGCAAGTGGGGAAAGATTCCACACTTGCTTGACAGTATTATGCAATTTGCTTTTTATGAAAGTGTTGCGTATACTTAACATTCGAGCAAAAACGAAAGCGCCCTGCAAGAGCAAAAGCGTTCTGATAAAATGCTTTTACCCTTGCAGGGCGCTTATATATTATATAATGTATATACGCGCTATGCTGCTTAGTCGTATATCCACTCTGCCTTGCTCACGGCCTTGGCGCCATTGGCTGCAGGAGCCTGCGCCGGCGATGCTGCGCGGCAGTAGCCCACGAGCGTAATGTCGAAGACGAGCGTCGAATAGGCGGGGATGCTGCTCTTTGACGACGAAGCATAGCCTAACTGCTGCGGAATGGTCACCGTCCATCGGTCACCGATGTGCATGCTCTGCAAGGCGGTGGCGAAACCGTTCACTACGCCGCTTACGGCAAACGTCGAGGGATTCATGGTGGAGAGATTATAGTCGCCGGTCCATGACTGGTCGAACAACAGGCCCTTCGGGTAGCTGGTTGTGGGGATAAGGCGTCCGCTGTAGTGCACCTTCACGGAGTCAGTAAAGAACGGGCAGCCTGATCCTTTGCCTTCATTCTTCACCTCAACGACGACATGGTCGTACGAATGCTTTGCCACCTCGCTGTTGAGCGAGTATGAGCGCAGCACCTTCCAGTCGGCATTGCCAGCGTCAGCGAGTTGCTTGGCGGAGTTATACTTTGCATCGAAGTAAGTTTCGTTGCGGCTCTGCCAGTTATCAAACTCGTTATCCTCTTCCTTTGTCTCGCTGCATGACGACAGCCCTGCTGCGAGAGCTGTGGTCATGGCGAGCGTTAGGTATGCATATATCTTCTTCATTCTCAAATGTTAAGTACGTGTATATAAGTGGTGGGGCTTCACGCCCTACGTCTTACTGGAGCTTCTTCAGGAGGCTGGTGATGCTCACCTTGTCCTCGATGATGGCCTGGAGCTGGTCGATGCTTACGCGCTCCTGCTCCATTGTGTCGCGGAAACGGAGAGTAACGGTATTGTCCTTCAGCGTGTCGTAATCGACGGTCACGCAGTAAGGAGTGCCGATGGCGTCCTGACGACGATAGCGCTTGCCGATGGTGTCCTTCTCGTCGTAGTGAGTGTTGAAGTGGAACTTCAGGTTGTTTACAATCTCGCGAGCCTTCTCTGGCAGTCCGTCCTTCTTTACGAGGGGCAGCACGGCGAGCTTTGTAGGAGCCAATGCCGGCGGAAGGAGCAGGACAACGCGTGTCTCGCCGTTCTCGAGCTTCTCCTCACGATATGAGTGACACATTACGCTGAGGAACATACGGTCTACGCCGATAGATGTCTCGATGACGTACGGAGTGTACGATTCCTTTGTCTGCGGGTCGAAGTACTTGATTGAGCGACCTGAGAACTTCTCATGCTGAGAGAGGTCGAAGTTGGTGCGGCTGTGTACGCCCTCCACCTCCTTGAATCCGAACGGCATCTTGAACTCGATGTCCGTAGCGGCGTTGGCGTAGTGAGCGAGCTTCTCATGGTCATGGAAGCGATAGTTCTCAGCGCCGAAGCCGAGAGCCTGGTGCCACTTCATACGCAGCTCCTTCCATCTCTGGAAGTATTCGAGCTCGGTGCCCGGCTGTACGAAGAACTGCATCTCCATCTGCTCGAATTCGCGCATACGGAAGATAAACTGGCGAGCAACAATCTCGTTACGGAATGCCTTACCGATCTGAGCGATACCGAAAGGAATCTTCATACGGCCGGTCTTCTGCACGTTGAGGTAGTTGACGAAGATGCCCTGTGCTGTCTCCGGACGGAGATACACCTTCATTGCACCCTCAGAGGTTGAGCCCATCTCTGTAGAGAACATAAGATTGAACTGACGAACGTCGGTCCAGTTCTTTGTGCCGCTGATGGGGTCTACGATTTCCTCGTCCTCGATAATCTTCTTCAGCTCTGCGAGGTCAGGACCCTGCATAGCCTTGGTGTAACGCTCGTGGAGGGCGTCACGCTTCTGCTGGTGCTCCAGCACACGGGGATTGGTGGAACGGAACTGAGCCTCGTCGAATGCGTCGCCGAAGCGCTTGCGTGCCTTAGCCACTTCCTTGTCAATCTTCTCCTCGTACTTAGCTATCTGGTCCTCGATGAGAACGTCGGCACGATAGCGTTTCTTTGAGTCGCGGTTGTCAATGAGGGGGTCGTTGAAAGCGTCGACGTGTCCGCTGGCCTTCCATATAGTAGGATGCATGAAGATGGCTGAATCGATGCCCACGATGTTCTCGTGAAGGAGCACCATGCTCTGCCACCAGTACTGCTTGATGTTGTTCTTGAGTTCAACGCCGTTCTGACCATAGTCGTAAACTGCGCCCAGACCATCATAAATCTCGCTGCTCGGGAATACGAAGCCGTACTCTTTGCAGTGACTAACGATTTTCTTGAAAACGTCTTCTTGTGCCATTTCTTTATATATTTTTGTTATTCTGAGTTTCCGTTTATTATTCATCGCCATCCTTAGGAATAGCTTATAGATTGCAAAGTTACGCTTTTTTGCCTTATTTTCTATCTATAATGTAGTTAAATGTTATAAAACAAAGGGTTTAACAGTTGAGAGTTGGCGTTCGGTTTTGTCTTTCCACTTTTTTTTATTACTTTTGCGAGTTAACCGACCTGTTCGGCTATTTTAATAAAAATCCCTAAACCACACGATATACATAAAGATATGGACGACGAGATAAGAGACAATGAAGAAATGAGTGAGAAGGACGAGCAGACAGTTGAAGGCAACGTCCCTGACGACGCTGAAGGCAAAGAAGCCGACGGCGAGTCAGCTCCTACGCAGCACTCCGACTATAAGCCGGTGAACCGTTTCGACGCATCCGCCGTACATCATCTTAGCGGAATGTATCAGAACTGGTTTCTCGACTACGCTTCCTACGTGATTCTTGAGCGTGCCGTCCCCCACATCGAGGACGGTCTGAAACCTGTGCAACGACGCATTCTCCACTCTATGAAGCGCATGGACGACGGTCGCTTCAACAAGGTGGCTAACATCGTGGGACACACCATGCAGTTCCATCCGCACGGCGACGCTTCCATCGGCGACGCTCTTGTGCAGATGGGACAGAAGGATCTGCTGGTGGACTGTCAGGGTAACTGGGGCAACATACTTACCGGCGACCGCGCCGCCGCACCGCGTTACATCGAGGCACGACTCTCCAAGTTTGCGCTCGACGTGGTGTTCAATCCCAAAACCACACTCTGGCAGCTCTCTTACGACGGACGAAACAAGGAGCCTATCACGCTTCCTGCCAAATTTCCGCTCCTTCTTGCACAAGGCGCGGAGGGCATTGCCGTTGGTCTCAGCTCGAAGATTCTGCCGCATAACCTCGTGGAAATCTGCGACGCAGCCATACATTACCTGCGCGGCGAGGACTTCCAACTCTTCCCAGACTTCCCCACAGGCGGATCCATTGACGTGGCACGCTACAACGACGGTCAGCGCGGAGGCATGGTGAAGGTGAGGGCTAAGATAGAGAAGCTCGACTCGAAGACTATCGTCATACGCGAGATTCCGTTCTCAAAGACCACCACCACGCTTATCGACTCCATACTGAAAGCCATTGACAAGGGAAAGATAAAGGCAAAGAAGGTGGACGACAATACGGCTGCAGAGGTGGAAATCCAGGTGCATCTCGCTCCGGGCGTTTCCTCGGACAAGACCATTGACGCTCTCTACGCATTCTCTGACTGCGAGATAAACATATCGCCCAACTGCTGTGTAATCGAAGACAACAAGCCTTGCTTCCTCACTGTCAGCGACGTGCTGCGCCATTCCACCGACTCGACGATGGGACTGCTGCGCCGTGAGCTTGAGATTCGCAAGTCGGAACTGGAGGAACAGCTCTTCTTCTCGTCATTGGAGCGCATCTTCATAGAGGAGCGAATATATAAGGAGAAGAAGTTTGAGCAGGCGAAATCGCAGGACGAGGTGGTCAGCTTCATCGCTCAGAAGCTCGAACCGTTCAAGGACCAGACATTCAAAGTGCCGTCAAAGCGCACCGACGCCGACGGCAATACGGAGCAGGTGATGGTGGAATACGCCTTCCATCGCGACATCACACGCGACGACATCCTACGTCTGCTCGAGATAAAGATGCAGCGCATCCTCAAGTATAACAAGGACAAGGCAGACGAACTCATGGCGCGTATCAAGGCTGAACTCGCCGACATCGAGAACGACCTCCAGCACATGACCGACGTTACGATACGCTGGTTTGAATACATACGCGACAAATACGGCAAGGATCATCCGCGCCGCACCGAGATAAAGAGCTTCGACACCATCGAGGCGGCAAAGGTGGTGGAAGCCAACCAGAAGCTCTATATAAATCGTCAGGAAGGTTTCATCGGAACCGGACTGAAGAAGGACGAGTTCGTATGCAACTGTTCGGACATCGACGACATCATCGTGTTCTTCAAGGACGGCAAGTATAAGATGGTGAAGGCGGCTGACAAGATATTCGTGGGCAAGAACATCCTGCACGTGCAGGTGTTCAAGCGTAACGACAAGCGAACCATCTACAACGTGGTTTATCGTGACGGAAGGGGCGGCGCATGCTTCATCAAGCGCTTCTTCGTGCCCACAATGACCGTGGGCAAGGACTATGACTGCACGCAGGGCACACCGGGTTCGCGCATACTCTACTTCACTGCCAACCCCAACGGAGAGGCTGAAATCATCAAGGTGACGCTCGAAGCCAACCCGCGCCTGAAGAAGATATTCATAGAGAAGGACTTCTCCGAGATAGGCATCAAGGGACGCACGTCGAAGGGCAACCTCGTGACGCGCAACCCCGTGCATCGCATCGGACTGAAGAGTCACGGCCATTCCACATTGGGAGGCCGCAAGGTGTGGTACGATGCCGACGTCAACCGACTGAACTATGACGAGCACGGACGACTGCTGGGCGAGTTCTATGACGACGACGCAATACTCGTGGTACTGGACGACGCCACCTACTACACGTCTTCGTTCGACGTTAACAACCACTACGAGGACAACATACGCATCATTGAGAAGTGGAATCCGAACAAGGTATGGACTGCCGTGCTCTACGATGCCGACAACGACAACAATCTCTACATCAAGCGTTTCCGCATGGAGGCGATAAAGCGTCCGCAGAGTTATCTCGGCGAGAACGATAACAACCGTCTGGTATTGCTTACCGACACGCCGTTCCCGCGCATCGAAGTGAGCTTGGCTCCAGCCAAGGCTCCCGACGGAACCGAACAGCCGCGCCAGCCCATCATCGTTGACGCGGAGGAGTTTATCGGCGTGAAGGGATATAAGGCGAAGGGCAAGCGTGTCACCACGCTGGACGTAACGGACGTGAAGGAGCTGGAACCGACACGACAGCCCGAGCCAGAACCGGAAGACGACAAAGAGGAGCGTCATGACGACACACCGCAGGAGAATCTCGACCCCGACGCAGGCAAGAGCCAGCAGCAGGTGATTGACGAGATGACCGGACAGCTCCGCCTCTTCTCCGACGAAGAAGACATGTAGGACTATAAATATATATATAATGTAGTGCTATGAACATAATCAGGACCATACTGGCGGTGGCTGTCATTCTGCTGACAGCCACGCCACCAGCCAAAGCCGAGTCGCCGGAGAAGCGCAAGACCACCTCGCTGCTTCTCGGCGTAGGCCATACCAACATCCTCGACACATATCTCTCGCCGGAGAAATACAACGGCATCAACCTTACGCTCGTCTCACACACCATGCGTGAGAACGCCTCATCGTGGGCACGAACCATACACCACGAGGGCAACATAGCCTTCGCGGACAACCGTTCGGGCAACGGTGGCGAGATGGCTGGCTCATACACGTTCCGCTATGCCATGCTCCACAAGTGGCGCTTAGGCATAGGACGACGCACGCTGAGAGTGATGGCTGGTGGCGCCGTCAACACCAATCTCGGCTTCGTATATAACACCCGCAACGGCAACAATCCAGCCAACGCACGCTTCTCGCTCGACATAGGACCGGCAGTGGCGTTCGACCTGCCTCTTGGCGCACCCGGACATTTCCGCGGTGTGTCAATAAGCCCCGGCGACTGCGCCCATTATCCTGCCGTTATCCGCTATGAGGCGTCGGCTCCGCTTGCAGGACTGATGTTCTCGCCCAATTACGGACAGACTTACTACGAGATATTCACGCAAGGCAATTATGACCATAACGTCGTGCCCACCACCATCGGTTCCACGCCATCATTCCGACAGATGCTCACCGTTGACTTCCGTCTGGCACGCACCACGTGGCGCATCGGATATCTCGGAACCATAGAGCAGGCACACGTCAACAACCTCAAGCAACACACTTACACGCACTCATTGGTGATAGGCTTCGTAAAGAAGTTCAACTGGAAGCCTATCCGATAAACAAAGTCGTCAAACGTACGGTATTTCAGGCGGAACGCTGAGTAAAACTCGGCGTTCACTGATTCAATGGTTCGTTAAAATTTGAGATAACGGCTAAGCGGCTTTACGCTGCCAG